>ERZ825670.1406-NODE-1406-length-26587-cov-2.904907_pt1 | contig 26587 bp, 25 predicted proteins | sample MGYA00519929_ERZ825670 | MGnify/ENA primary metagenome ERZ825670 (study PRJEB31778, sample SAMEA3449207) | human gut metagenome | biome: human gut; feature: human-associated habitat; material: faeces | place: United Kingdom | collected 2010/2012 ...
ATACTCTTCCCCTGTGATCTCCTGAATGCGGTGGAGGCTCTTTACAAAAATCCTTTCGGCAGTGCGAAGCTCCACTTCCCCTGTCATTTCACACAACCTGCCAAACTCGTTATCATCATATATCCATCTGGTGTTCATCCATGCATTTTCCAGCTTTTTGCGTAATCCGTGATCCTCCTGCCTTTTTTCCTTTTTTAACAGATTATCCTTATATTTTCTATCCACCCGCTCCAGTATCTGGTCACAGTCATCCCCATCAAAGCTTATCTTAGATATGTAATCCAGTGCTCCCAGCCTCATGGCTTTCTGTGCATAACGGAAATCTTCATGTACTGAAAAAATCACAAATTTCACATCCGGATATTCTGTTCTGCATCTTTCCATCAGCTCAATCCCATCTATCTCCGGCATATCTATGTCCGTGAACACAACATCTACCATGTTATCCTTCAGAAATTCCAGTGCTTTACTCCCATTCTGGACATCGCCCACAACTTCAAATCCATATTTTTCCCAGTTCATTATGGATATCAGACCTTTCCTAGCCAGTTTATCATCATCAACAACTAATACTCTCATTCCCTCATACCCTCTTATTCTATACCGGTATCTGTCACTTTAGCTTTATCCCGTAACTCTTCCTGAACCGGGATCAGAATTGTAATCTTGGTTCCATGTCCTTTTTTGCAATTTACAAACAGATTCGTCTGTCCTTCATAGAATGAATCCAGCATTGCCTTTACATACCGCAGACCAATCCCTCTGTTCCCATTCTGCATTTTCTGCAGATTATAATCAAAAGGTGCATTAATCTGATTAATCTCCTCTATGGTCAGTCCGTTACCGCTGTCTGCTATGGTGATTGCTGCTAATCCCCGTCTATTATCTTCAAAGATCCGCATTGTTATTTTCTCATCCTTTCCAAGTCCATACTGTATCGCATTTTCCACCAGCGGCTGAAGCAGCATCCGCACCGTTGGCTGTTCCAGATAACTGCCTTCCTCCACATTCATTTCTATCACAAAATCATATCGCATCTGCTGGAGTGCGATATATTCTTTCACAATATCAATCTCTGTCCGAAGTGTTGTCTGCATCCCCTCTTTTCCCAGATTGTACGACAGCAGCTTCTTTAATCTCTGCACAAATTCCGTAATGTTATCCTGATGGCTCATCCTTGCCATCCACTGGATAGAGTTTAAAGTATTGAGCAGAAAATGTGGATTAATCTGGAACAGGAGCTTCTCATATTCTATCCGCTGGATATTTTTTTCTTTTTCCACAACGTTATCAATAAGATTCCTGATCTGGTCCTTCATCTTCTCCACTTCATGCATCAGGTCATCGAATTCCTTGATACCATACTCCTGCTTTACCATCTGTAGGGAGCCTCCTCCAATCTGAAGCAGCTGTTCCTGAAACTGATTGAGCGGCTTACATATTAACCGGTAGAGGTAAATGACAGAGCCTGAGAAAACACAGAACGACACAAGGATGATAACCAGCAGCTTCAGCCTCCACATATTCATTTCTTTCTGATATGTATTCTCCTGCAGCGCAATGGCATTCGCATATCCTATCTCACTGCGGTATACCATGACCTTATATCCTTCCTGGCTTGTCACCGCATACTCTTCTTTTTCCGGCAATTTGGACAGGAGCTGCTGCCCCCGGATAATCGCAGGGTTATTACTGTACTGCACAATACCATTCTCATCCAGTTCCATATAAGTATATGTCCAGTTTTCTTTGTTTAGCCTTTCCGCAACACTCATATCCGGCTCTATCTCTGCATAAATATCCAATTTCTGCCTGTTGCTGAAGGAAACCCTCCGCTTTACCGATATCACCGGTCTTTCCCTGATTCCCAGGCAGGATGAATGCATAGCCTGGATTGTATTTCCAATATTTTCAGTTACATTGGGGATAGTCTGATATACTTGATCCAGATTCCTGACATTGATATTTCTGATCAGTTCACTTTGCTCTTCCAGGTCATAATAAGTAACACCGAGCAGCTTTGTATTCACATATCCCAGCTTTACCAGCTCTTCTCTGAGTGATTTCTGTCCCGTATACTTGTCAAAATTATCCTCAGCACTTAAATAAGACTCTACCACGTTTCCTATAAGTCCGCTAGGACTCATCTGGTTGACAATACTGATCATGTCATAATAAGCACTATCCGTCTCCCGCGTTATCTGTTCCAGATATATCTGCATGCTTTCCTGAATACTGTCATTCCGTATCATTCGGATTGTCATATATGACACAATCACCACTGCAAGGATACTTGACATCGCACTGATCAGCATAACAACCATCATCTTTTTCCTAAGTGTCTGTTTCCCTCTCTTTTCTCTTCCCATACCGGCTTCCCCACTCATATCTTGCACTATTTGTTATTTTAAAGCATACATACTTTTTATCGAATGTCAACTGTTTATGAAGTGTCTTTTTTACTAAAAAGTCAGGGAGATTTCTGTAAAATATAAAACGGTCAACCTGATTGCAGTCAACCACATATATGCACAGGTCTTTGGAATCATTAACAGACCGACCTTTGGTTTTGTTTTGCTGAATAAAGTTACCGGAATATAAAAAAGCAGGTAGCCAGCCATTGCAACTGACTACCCACTCGCTACCGCTATTCTTCTACCTACAATAGCAAAGTGCCTTGTGATTTTCAGCAATCCTGTTGAAGCTGAAAAACTCTACAAAGTGCCTAAATTCAAGGATTTTTAGATATCTTTCCTTTGGAGTAATGTCACGCACTCTACATGTGTCGTGTGCGCAAACTGATCCACCGCCCGGACACGTTTCACCTCATACCCGCCTTCCGCCAGCACCTTCAGATCTCTCGCCAGTGTCGCAGAATCACAGCTCACGTAAACAATACGTTCCGGCTTCATCAGAAGCATCGTTTCTAAACATTTTTCATCGCAGCCTTTTCTCGGCGGATCGACCACGATCACATCCGGGTGCAGCATATCTGTCTTTTCATTTTTATGCTCCGCATAAAATTCCGGCAGCACTTCCTCTGCTTTTCCAACGAAAAACCCGGTATTGGAAAATCCATTCCGCTTTGCATTGTCCTTTGCGTCGGCAATCGCCTGTGGTACGATCTCCACTCCATACACATGCCCGGCTTTTCCGGCAAGGAATAAAGAAATGGTTCCGATTCCGCAGTACAGATCCCAGACGGACTCCTTTCCGGTAAGTCCTGCATACTCTAACGCAAGGCTGTAAAGCTTCTCGGTCTGTTCCGGGTTCACCTGATAAAAAGACTGTGGTGAGATATGATAGGAGATTGCTTTTCCTGTCCGCTCAAAATTTGTGCAGTCCCTTAAGTGAATGTAATCCGTAATGTAAGGCTGTCCCCAGATGGTCTCGGTCTGCTCACCGAGGATCACATTCGTATTCTTCTGATTGATATTCATGGAAATACTTGTCATGCCGGGAATTGCCTGCAACTTCTCCACAAGCACATTCTGTGCCGGAAGTTTCCTGCCGTTAACGACAAGGCATACCATGATCTCTTTTGTCGTAAAACCATAGCGGATCAGTGCGTGGCGCACAAGCCCTCTTCCGGTTTTCTCATCATAAGGTTCTATGTGGCACTCACGCATATAGGATAGGATCGCTTCTAAAATCTCACGGTTCTCTGCCACGCCAAGCATGCAGTCTTTGACCGGAATAATGCTGTGCGTGCGCGAGGCGTAAAACCCTGCAATGATATTTCCATCTTTATCTTTTCCGATTGGAAACTGTGCCTTATTGCGGTAACGATATGCTCCTCCATGCCAACGATTGGCTCCGTCACAGAATCCACAAAGTCTGCATCAAATCCCCCGAGGCGTACCAGATTATTTTTTACCTTGTTCTCCTTAAACTCCAGCTGTTTTGCATAGTCCATCGCCTGAATCTGGCAGCCGCCGCAGCGTCTGTGCAGTTCACATTTTGGCTCCGTGCGGAACTCAGACGACTTTAGGATCTGCTCCACTCTCGCATAGCCATAATTCTTTTTCAGCTTGGTAATACGCGCCTCGATCTCATCCCCGATCACGGCATCCTTGACGAAAAAAGTCATGCCATCTATCTTTCCAATGCCCTCTCCGTCAATTCCCATATCCTCAATCTTCAATGTAATAATATCGTTTTTATTCATTCTTCTTTCCTATTTCAGACTGGATCTCCGGATATTGCTGTCGAGCAGACGGTTGAATCCCTGCCACTCCACACTGTTCTCCGGTACATTTGTAAAAATTTCACGAATCGTCTCCATCTTCGCATCCACATTATCAGCAAAACTGAGTGCCAGTGCTTCTGCAAGTGCCGGCTTCTTCGGCGAACCATATTCCAGCTCTCCGTGATGTGCGAGAATACAATGCTTTAATTCGTTTGCCATGCGAACCGGGAAACCTTCGATTGTGCGGATACGCTCTCCGACCATCTCTGCCCCGATCATAATATGACCTAACAGCTGTCCTTCGTCTGTGTAATCATTTTCCGGGAAAACAGATAATTCTTCCAATTTTCCGATGTCATGGAAAATCGCCGCAGTCACAATCAGATCGCGGTTTAACATAGGATAATAAGCTGCAAAATAATCACAGTGCTTTGTCACACTGAGCGTATGCTCTAACAATCCACCCACAAAACCATGATGAACGGTTTTCGCTGCGGAGTGGAATTTGAAACGTTTCTCAAACTCTTTGTCCTCTAAGAAAAAACGGCTTAACAGTTTTTTATAATATGGATTGTTCACCGAACGGATAATACCGCACAGTTCCTCATACATTTCATCAATATTTTTCTCGCTGACCGGAAGATAATCCTTCGGATCATACTCCCCTTCCTGCACTTTTCTGACACGCTTGATGGAGAGCTGTAAATTTCCCTGAAAACTTGTGATATCTCCCATAACAGCAACGTAATCCAACGAATCAAAATCATCGATTCCAACAGAACCCGGATCCCAGATTTTTGCATCCAGGATTCCTGTTTTATCCTGTAAAATAACGTTTTCGTAAGGTTTGCCTGCCTTCGTCAGCGCAGACTGTTTTGTCTTGCACAGGTAAATCTCATTAATCCTCTCGCCTTCGCGGAGACTTTCAATATATTTCATAACAATTATTTCCTCCAAATTATGTATTTGTATTACTGTAAAACACTGACCGTTACAGGGCATTTAATCTCCGTATAACCATCATTTCCCTGTCTCTGAATCGTGACCTCCGCCACATCGCCCGGTGTGAGGGAAAGCAATTTTGTCTGATATCCATCAACCGAGATCACCGCTTCCCCGTCAATCTCTGTAATGAGATCACCGCTCTGTAGTCCTGCTGCCATCGCCGGCGAATCCATTTTTACTTCCTTAATATAAACGCCCTTTGGAATATCATTCTCTTTTGCGATCGTATTGGTAACTGTAGTGATTTCCAGACCGATGTATGGAATATCTTTATTATTGGACAACATCTCGATCACCGGTTTCAATTCTGAAATAGAGATTGCTGTCAGCGTATTCTGATCGCCCTCACTGCTGTATCCCTGTGTGACAAGACCGATCACTTCGCCGTTTAAATTGATAAGTGCCCCACTTCCGTTTTTGCTTCCCACAATATCCGTTGTAAAAATATCATAATTCGCATCAATTGTTGAAATGGAATAAGCAGATGAAGTGATATTTCCTGTCAAAATGGAATAATTCGTTCCAAGCGGACTTCCAACTGCAAGCGCAAGCGTTCCCTGCGTAATGGCAAGCGAATTGCCAAGCACTGCGACCGAAATCAGATTCATGGTATCATTATCAATCTCATCCACCGGAACACTGAGTACGGTAATTCCCGTATTTCCGTCGTATTTTTTGATAGAGGCTTCCACCGATGTGTCATTGACAAAGGTCACATAGACAGAAGACGCTCCTGCAATGACTTTCCTCTCAGTCAGGATCAACAGTTCCTGACCACTGTTTGCAATAATAATACCGGAACCCTGTCCCTTGCTCTCATAGGCATTATTGAACCAGTCCGTATTGCTCTTGACACCGGTCACTGCCACGATAAACTTATTCGCCTGCTTTCCGATCGCATACATCTCATTCTGCAATGCCTGGAAATCCGCCAGTGTAAGCTGTTCATACACAATCTGAGCCTCAGAATCCGGTTCGTTTGTTTCTGTCTCTGTATCTGGTTCTTCCGTTTCCGTCTCCTGCTCCGGTTCATCTTTCGGGATCGTGATGGTCGGATCTTCCTTCGGATGAAGGAGATCATCCATTTTCGGCTGACAAAGCACGAACGTAACGCTTGCCACAATTCCAAATAAAACTGCCAGAAGTACGACAAAGCATACGTGATATACCAGTTTCTTTTTATTCACTGGTTTTTCCTTTATTTTTTCACTGATAAATTCATATTTATCCTGTTTGTTTTCCTGCATGATATTCCTTTCCAGGCAGTGACATTCCTGCCGCACCTTCAAATGCAATCAAGCTTGTATCTGTTTTACTTTTTGATCCATACATGAAAAATCATACCAATCTATATTATAAATTGAAACACATACGCTTGCAATACTTTCTTTTTTTGCGCAATTCCTGCCAAACTCTTCTTTTCATCAGCTTCACTTTGGTCTATAATAAAAACTGATCAGCTAAAACGATGATGGAGTACTTTTGTTTTATGAATGAAAAAGTTTTAAAAACCTTAGAATATAATAAAATTTTAAATCAGCTGTCTGAATACGCATGCAGTCCGGAAGCAAAAAAACGCTGTCTTGCACTGCGTCCCATCACAGACAAAGCTCAGATTGAGCAGCTTCAGCTCCAGACAAAGGATGCTTTAAGCCGTCTGTTCCGGTGTGGAAATCTCTCATTTTCCGGCGTGCACAGTGTCAATGACTCGCTGAAACGTTTAGAGATTGGTGCCTCCTTAAGTGCCGCAGAACTGCTTTCGATCTGTTCTCTCTTAGAGGCTGCCAAGCGTGTAAAAGCATTTTCCCGCTCAGAAAAAGAGGAAGTTACAGACGATTCACTGACCGGATTTTTCACTGAAATCGAACCGCTGACACCGCTCTATGACGAGATCAAGCGCTGCATTCTCGCAGAGGACGAGATTGCCGACGACGCGAGCAGCACACTGCGTTCCATCCGCCGTTCCATGCGCGGCATGAACGACAGGATTCGCGCCCAGATGAACAACATGATCAACAACAGCACAACCAGAAGCTATTTGCAGGACGCTGTGATCACCATGCGCGACGGACGCTACTGTCTGCCAGTCAAAGCCGAGGCAAAATCCCAGATTCCCGGCATGGTACATGACCAGTCCTCATCCGGTTCCACCCTTTTCATTGAACCGATGGCGGTCGTGAATCTGAATAACGAATACAAAGAACTTCTGTTAAAAGAAAAAGACGAAATCGAAAAAATCTTAGAAAACCTGAGCAGGCTGACTGCTAATTTTTCTGAACAGATTGCTACGGATTATACGATTCTGGCAGAACTTGATTTTATTTTTGCAAAAGCTGCCTATGCACAGACCTACAATGGTGTTGCACCGACGTTTAATAATGAGGGATATCTTCATATTAAGAAAGGACGCCACCCACTGCTCGATAAGAAAAAAGTGGTTCCAATCGATGTCATGCTCGGCAAAGATTTCAAGCTTTTGATCGTAACCGGTCCAAACACCGGTGGTAAAACAGTTTCTTTAAAGACTGTCGGACTGCTTACTTTAATGGGACAGTCCGGTCTTCATATTCCGGCTTCTGAGCGGTCGGAGCTTGGTATATTTGAGGAAGTATTTGCAGATATCGGCGATGAGCAGAGTATCGAACAGAGTTTAAGTACTTTTTCATCCCACATGACCAATATCATCCGCATTTTGAAAAAGGTCAATGACCGTTCGCTCGTTCTCTTTGACGAGCTTTGTGCCGGAACCGACCCGACGGAAGGTGCTGCACTTGCAATCTCCATTTTATCCAGACTGCACCTGTACGGTGCCCGTACCATGGCAACCACTCACTACAGTGAATTGAAAGTATTTGCACTTTCAACCCCGGATGTGGAAAATGCCTGCTGCGAATTTAACGTCGAGACTTTAAGCCCGACTTACCGGCTTTTAATCGGTATTCCGGGAAAAAGTAACGCCTTTGCGATCTCGGAAAAACTTGGTCTTGGCAAAGACCTCATCGAAGACGCCAAAACCCGCATCAGTGAAAACGATGAAAACTTCGAAGATCTTCTTGCCGATCTCGAAAAAAGCCGTGTGACCATCGAAAAAGAACAGGCTGAGATCAACCGCTATAAACAGGAAATCCAGTCCTTAAAAGAGCGTCTCGAGCAAAAGCAGGAAAAATTGGATGCAAGCCGCGACAAGATACTGCGTGATGCAAACGAGGAAGCGTTCCGCATCTTAAAAGAAGCCAAAGACGTGGCAGATGAGACAATCCGCAACTTTAACAAATATGGCAAAGCAAATGCTCCAATGAGCGAGATGGAAAAAGAGCGTACCCGACTTCGTGACAAGATGAATGCGAGTCAGAAAAAGCTTGCCGACCAGAAGAAAAATGCTGTTCCAAACCACAAAGTCCCGAAAAAGCTTCAGATCGGCGACACCGTAAAAGTGATCAGCATGAATCTGAAAGGAACCGTGCACACACTTCCGAATGCGAAAGGCGACCTTTACGTCCAGATGGGAATTTTACGCTCTCTGGTCAATATCAATGACCTGATCCTGATCGACGAGGATTCCCCGATGATGTCCGGTGCCAAAGCAAACAAAACCGGAGCCGGAAAAATCCGCATGAGCAAATCCGCAACGATCTCCCCGGAGATCAACCTCATCGGAAAAACCACAGATGAGGCGATTGCTTTATTGGATAAATATCTCGATGACGCTTATCTTTCCCATTTAGGCTCCGTGCGCATCGTACATGGAAAAGGAACCGGTGCATTGCGGAATGCCGTGCACACTTACCTGAAACGCCAGAAACATGTGAAGTCCTATCACCTCGGCGAATACGGCGAGGGCGATGCGGGTGTAACAATTGCCGAATTTAAATAACAAGGAGGATATATGGCAGCGAAACAGAAAATTTTAATTGTTGATGATGATAATAATATTGCAGAGCTGATTTCCCTTTATCTCACAAAGGAATGCTTTGACACAAAGATTGTAAACGATGGGGAGGAGGCACTGACCGCATTCGAGCAGTACAATCCAAACCTCATTTTGCTCGATCTGATGTTACCTGGAATCGACGGCTATCAGGTGTGCCGTGAAGTGCGTGCAAAAGCAAATGTTCCGATCATTATGCTCTCCGCAAAAGGTGAAATTTTTGACAAAGTGTTAGGTCTTGAACTCGGTGCGGATGATTATATGATGAAACCTTTCGATTCAAAGGAACTTGTTGCCCGCGTCAAAGCTGTGTTAAGACGTTATCAGCCAGTGAAAATCGAGGAAGTGATTCCGGAACTGAAATGTGTCAAATATGAAGATCTGGTCATCAATCTTTCGAATTACTCCGTCATTTATATGGGGCAGGCAGTGGATATGCCGCCAAAGGAACTGGAACTTTTATATTTCCTTGCTTCCTCTCCAAATCAGGTTTTCACCAGAGAACAGCTCTTAGACCATATCTGGGGCTATGAATACATCGGTGATACAAGAACGGTGGATGTCCATGTAAAACGTCTCCGTGAAAAGATTAAAGACCATGCGAACTGGAGCCTTGCTACGGTATGGGGAATTGGATACAAATTTGAGGTCAGAGATTAAATGAAACGTACATTATACTTAAAGCTTTTAGGTGGTTATCTGCTTTTTGGCCTGCTTGGTTTTCTCATCATTGCGACCTTCACTTACCACCTCACCTTCCAACACCTTGAAAAAAAAGAAGCTCAGAATTTATACCGGGAATCTGCCCTGATCTCATCCAGTTATGCGCAGAATTATTTCAGCAATTCCATGACATTAGATGAGATCAACGAGCAGCTCAGCGCTCTGGACACTTATCTGAACGCAGATATCTGGATCGTAGATACACACGGAAAGATCCTGATCAACACTGCTGACACAGAAAATACGGACGAAACGATTCCGGACTTTGATATGACAGACTTCGGCAACCGCTATTATCGTGTCGGAACCTTTTACGATTATTTTCAGGAAAATATGCTGAGTGTATTTTCCCCGATCACTGTCAACTACAAAGTGCGCGGTTATGTGATCATCCACAAGGCAGAATCGTACCTGACCGCATCTGCAAACAGTCTGTCTGCGATCGCATACACAACACTGGCTCTGATCTTTGCTGCTGCGTTTGTCGTGCTTGCATTGTTTACATATGTAGTTTATATTCCGATCCGCAAGATCACGCATGCGGCAGATGAATATTCCAATGGAAACTTTGATGCCAAGATCGATGTGCATTCCAATGACGAAATTGGTTATCTCGCCGCATCCTTAAATTATATGGCAAATGAATTGAACACATTGGAGGAAGATCAGCGGAAGTTTATCTCCAATGTCTCACACGATTTCCGATCCCCTCTCACCTCGATCAAGGGATATGTGGAGGCAATGTTGGACGGAACTATCCCGGTTGAAATGCAGGAAAAGTATTTAAACATCATCCTGTTTGAGACAGAACGGTTAAACAAACTGACCAAAAGCCTTCTGGAATTAAATAAATTTGGTTCTCATGGTGTTATGCTAGATGTGACGGATTTTGATATCAACCAGACGATCAAGACAACGCTCCTGACGTTTGAGGGAATCTGTGCCAACAAACATATCCGCTTCAACCTGATTCTCTCCGGTGAGCAGTTGTTTGTCACTGCTGATTTCAGCAAAATCCAACAGGTACTTTACAATCTGATCGACAATGCGATCAAGTTCAGTCATCCGGATTCCACGATCACGATTGAGACAACCGAGAAGAACGACAAAGTATTTGTCTCGGTCAAGGATACCGGAATCGGTATTCCCAAAGACAGTCTGAAAAAAATCTGGGAAAGATTTTACAAAACCGACCTCTCCCGCGGAAAAGACAAGCGCGGCACCGGTCTTGGACTTTCCATTGTAAAAGAAATCATTCAGGCTCATGGAGAAAATATCAACTGTATCAGTACAGAGGGCGTTGGCACAGAATTTATTTTCACTCTGCCGATCGCCAAAGATAAAGAATAAAAACGAAAAGCGGAAGCTGTGTTTTAAGACAGCTTCCGCTTTTCGTTTCTGAAAATATCCACAATGATTCTATACGCTTCTCATCCCACTTGTTTCTCTAACTTCCGCAGCAGTGTCACAATCGGAACAATCAATATTCCACAGAAGAAATTGCTGACACCGTGCACAAAATCCCACGGCAATCCTGCAATGATCCAGGCGATCATCCCCTTAAAACTCAGTCCAAAAAGAATTGCCTGCGCCGGGGCATAGAGTGTTCCAAACAAAAATCCGTGACATGCGTTTACGATCATATACACAATTGGCTTTATCTTCTTCGGAATTTTTTGTGGGAGCAGCATGGTCACGCCCCAAAGAATCGTCCAGAGATACAGATACGGTATCCACCATGTCGCAAATCCCGCAAACAACCCATTCAATAATACATACGTGTAAATCGGGTACAGTGCTTTTTTCCGATAAACAAGTGTAAAAGAAATGGTAAAAACTCCAAGTAAATGTACATTCGGCAGTAATTCCATAAATACTTTTGATGCATACATCAAAGCACCCAGCATACCGAATATTGCCACTTCCCTTGTTTTCAGCTTCATTATTTTTCTACCTTAAACTCGTAAGTATCGCCCTCGTTCACCGGAGTGGAATCCACACCTGTGTTTGAATACTCTCCATTTACATAGAATGCCCAGTAAGTATGGTCTGTATCATAATCTGCAGTGATTCCGTTTACAGTCTTTACATAAAGACCATAATCACCTTCTTCACCTTCGATCAGATTCAGCTCTAACAAAGCGTCGCCGACCGTTTCTTTATCTGTGCTGACCACAAAGTTTGTCTCGTTTCCATCTGCATCAACTACAATAACTGTAATTTTGACACTTCCATCGCCTAATACGATTTCCTATGCCTCTGCAGTCTCGATACTCTCTGTCTCTGCAACCGCTTCTGTCTCTACAATTGTCTCTGTATTGACAATTGCTGTCTCTGTGTTTTTCTGGGCATCTGCTGTTCCCTCTGTCTTGCTTCCGCATCCTGCTACAGTAAATGCCATAGCCAGCATCATGCAAAGGAGCATCGATTTGATTTTTTTGCCTGTTAATTTCATAATGGTTTTCTCCCTTTTCATTTTTAACAGGCTATATGTTAGCATATATTATTTTCAATGACAAGCTCATACTTTCTGCACGGCATTCTTTTTACTGCTGAATGAAAAGTAACCCGCTTTTTTCTTATTTGATCGTCATAAATAAACCTGACTTGCGCAATGCCGGGCGAAGAGCCATATAAATCGCAACGGCAGCGATCACAGAAAGCACTGCATTGATACTGGTTGCCGTAATGTTCCATGCAAGTGTCACTTCTGCCGCCGGCTTTCCAATAATGACTCTCTTGTAGAAATAACCGACAAGCGGATCAAAAATCATATTGAAAACCATTCCACAGATAGAAGCGATCAATGTCCATTTAAATACATGTTTCGTATCATTGGATGTGGAAATTTTTCCCAATTTGTGTGCAACCAGCCCGGTGATAAGACCGATACAGAATTTTAAAAGAAAAGTCTTTGGTGCATAAATGATATAAACCGGATCAAGTAAATCACCGATCGTCATTCCGATTGCACCGCCAAGACCGCCATATACACCGCCAATCAGTAATGCACCTAATACGCATACCGCATTTCCAAGATGCAATGATGTTGCATCGCCACCCGGAAGTGCGATCTTAATCTGCAAAAACGTAAATACGACATAGGATAATGCAGCCATCAAGGCTGTCAGAGTAAGTTTGTAAACTTTTTCATTTCTCATAATAAGGTTCTCCTCTTGTAAGTTTTTCAGATCAGTCACTCAACCTGCCTGATCCTTACCCCATATCTTACGCAAAATTGGCTTTGTGTATATAGCCAGTATTGTTTATTTTGAGCATGCCAGATTATCTCTCCTGAAAAAACTCAATCTCTTCGCCAACCGGTCCGATGCAAAAAGCAACACGGATTGGGAATGGCGGATTTGAAGCGATCACCACGTCTTTGGACTCCAAGGTGATCTGATATCCACTTTCACGGACAATTTTCACACATTGATCCACATCGTTTGTTTTGAAGGCAAAATGTCTGATACTGCCCTGTGGCAGGCCATTCTCCGCGTTGGTGAATACTTCCACCAGACCATCGCCAGTCTCAAACATAAATCCTTCCAGCTCCGTTTCTCCCCAAGAACGAAGGATCGGCAGTCCGAGCAGCTCTCCGTAAAAATGTTTCACCTTTTCAATTTCGTCTTTTCTGCATTTGATGCACACATGATGGATTCCCTGAATTAACATTCTTTTATTCTCCTTCACTCATTATTTTTCGTCTCAAAACAGATATCCGCATTTTTCTTACTATTTCTTATTATAACACCAGTTCCACATGACGCTCTATTCTGACGCCGGATTCCTCGATTCTGTCTTTTTCCTGCGCATACTCCTCCGGGCGCATGCGCCACGCAAGTCCGCACCCTGCGGAGATCTCCTGCGGCAGCGGGATCATCCTTCCCGGTATCCCATGCTCATGACAGTAATCTTCCATCGCCATTGCAGCTGTCGTGGTATGAAATGTGAGTAGATGATAATTTTGTTTTGTACGCATAGACACTCCTTTCGTCAGATCAGTCCCAGCACTCCTGCCAGTTTTTCACACGCCCCATCTTCAGCAAAAATATTAACGCCTTCCAGATCCGTACTTCTGTTCGCAAAAGCAGGGAATAAAAAACCTGCCTGTGGCATGCCCGCCTCATATTCGCCTACCGTCGGACAGACCGCCACGACCAGAAAACGATAAACCTCCTCCGATTCCCACTGGCTCTCCTTGTCTGCGCCTTTTACCGGAACATCATAGTTTCCACAAAAAACCTCGATTGTGTAAGGTTTATCCACAACATAGCGTTCCCCGATATATTCATACAATGAATACAACAGTGCATCGTTTTTCAGCTCGCAGTCCCTCAATGCGGTCAGCAGATGCCAGATACTTCCCGGTTTCTTCTGTCTGCTGTCAATCCTAAAGTTTTTCAACTGTTCATTGGTTTTTGCATATGGGATTGTCTTGGCGATTGCAAGCTGTTTCTCTTTGTCTGCTGGAGACAGCTTTAAAAAATGGGTGTTGAACGAGCCGTCAATGAATCCTTCCTCATCCATATAAGCACCCGCTACACGGTTAAAACAGTTTCTTGCTATCGTCATTCTTCTGGTCAGTTCCAGCATATCTTCTCTGTCGATGTGCATGATAATATCTCCATTTATATCTTAATATCTGCAGCCAATTGTGACGCAATTATTTTTCACTTACCGAGTCAGTATCGTGTTTTTCCAAAATCTCCTGCCACGCCCCAAGCAGCCTCTCCATCTGGAACACCGCATTCGCCGGACTTGTGGAGGGAAGTTTTCGGATGTCCCTGCCAGTGACCGGATAAGTATACTTTTGATACAGGTCATATGCTTTCGCACCATTGGCATAGATTGTCCTGATCGGCGCATGGTCAAGGATCACAGACAGCTCCGCCGGAACAACATTTTTGATGGAACTGTCGGAAGAACCTGCAATATCGCACTCTGCGATCACATCCCACAGCGCAATATGATGTTTTAACAGCAAATCCTTTTTCTCTGGGATTCTCTCCGGCACAGGCTCACAAAAAAGTGCCGCAATGACTTTCCAGAAACGGTTCTGCGGATGTCCATAATAAAAATTCTGCTCTCTCGACTTCACGGAAGGAAGTGTACCGAGAATCAATATCTCTGAATTTTCATCAAAAATAGGATCAAATTCATGTTTTACATGTGTTAATTTCTGATTTTGCTGTTTCATGCCAAATTCCTACAATTCCATAATAGAAAAGACGTTCTTATCCATCTCTTTCGTCTTGGCACCTATTTTAGCATAAAATTACTTCTTTATAAACAAAAAGAACAGTCCTCACATTTTTTATGTTAAGACTGTTCTTACTGTCCACGTTCTATTTTTTATGAAGCTTCGCACCGGTCAAATTCGAGAACGACTTTGAATAAATCTCCGTCCACGAAAAGCTGCATTTTTCCATGCATAAGTTCCATCAGGCTTCCTGCGATCGACAAGCCCAGACCATTTCCTTCTGTGTTTCTGGAACTGTCTCCACGGACAAATCGCTCCATCAGCTCCTCACTGGAAATGTTCAGCGGATATCTGGAAGTGTTTCGGAACGTAATCTGCACTTTCTCTCCGGTCTGCTCTAAATTGATATAAACTCTTGTCTCCGGCTGTGCATATTTGCAGATGTTGTTCATCAAATTATCAATAACACGCCAGAAATGTCTGCCATCCGCCATAATATAAATCGGTTCTTCCGGCTTTTTGATCTGAAGATCTAATTTGTTCTTCTCCGTTTTCTCCTTAAATTCCCCTACAGTCTGCACGAGGAACACCCCTGCCTCGAGTTTTTCCAGATTCACGGAAAGGCTTCCGCTTGACGCTTTGGATGCTTCTATTAAATCTTCGATCAACTTTTTCAGGCGGGCAGACTGCCGCTCTAAAACCTCTAAATATTCCTTTGCATTCTCATTTGGGATCTCCTCTTTTTCCAGCAGATCCACATAGTTGATAATGGAGGTAAGCGGTGTCTTGATGTCATGCGAGACATTGGTGATCAGCTCTGTCTTGAAACGCTCGCTTTTCATTTTCTCGTTTACCGCTTTGGATACGCCCTCATTGATGCGGTTTAAATCTGCCGCATGCTCTTTTAGTGCCGGAAGCATATGTTCCGTGTTGATCTGATAATCCAGATCGCCCTCTGCGATATGTTTTCCGCCTTCCTGAAGTCTCTTCATCTGAATTAAGACCTCACCGCCCACAAACAGGATCACAGCTTTCTCTGCAAACCAGACGATCATGATTTTAGAATAATCGACACCAAACACAACAAAGATCAGAACTTCCAAAAAGTTTACGCCAAGAAAAATCGCAAGCCCTTTCCACAGGATGGACTTATTCTCGCCCACTTTGTTCCAGCCACGGTAGATCGAACGGAGCACTTTATAGATGAGTGTATTTCTCCACCATTTTCCAAGTTTGATGCACACTGCAAAATCCAGAAGATACCCTAATGCCAGCCATCCGCCACATAAAAGCAGAAAAAGCATTGCCGCCGCATAAAAAACATAGTTGTCAGGACTTCCGGCATTGCCAAGCAATGAAATGCCCACTGCCAGACTTGATTCTGCTGCTAAAAATATGACAGTAAACAAATCGGCCGGTACTTTGCAAAGAAAACTTCCCTGCACCTGTTCCTGATCTTTTTTATGCCCTGCTGCACTTACCAGATAGACAAAGCTTGCCACAAACACGATCAGGCTGAGTGCGAGGATCACATACACGCTGTATTTCATGTGATCCGCCAGATTCACAATCTCATTGATCTGGACAAAATAATCGCTGCCCCAGACTCCGACACCCTCTTTTTTCATAAGACTATCCGCATCCGGAATCACAGATAGTACATAGTAATCGGTTCCTGCATCACTGCCCTGAACAGTGGAAAGGAAATCTGCCTCGGTGGAATCATAATCGGTACGGTTTTTTATCATATCATCCGGCAGCCCTCCGACATAGGAAAGCTCTACCGGCTGCGATGTAACCGTTGTCGGTGCACTCACGACTGTCTCTGACACTGTGACCTGCTCTGTCTGCTGTTCCTGCGTATATGGATAACGCATCTCTGCCGTCCAGTCTGATGTTCCATAAGAATAGGTGGTTGCAGTCAGCTTCCAAAACGTCAACGGTGCATTTTCCAGAATATTTATTACATTATGCAGATCATTTTCATCTGCCCCCTTTGCATTCTGGATGGTAATACAAAGTGCCGCCTGTTCATCGTTTTCTGATGTTTTCTCCCACAGTGCCTCATACTCTTTATCTGCCGTATTATATACATACGCATAGTCTGTCGTCTCTCCTGTGCTGTCATCCACCAGTGTCACTTTCACTTCTGACACTGGGAAATAACATATTTCAGTTGCAGCTTCTTCTTCTGAAATCTGTGCAGATGACACATCTGACACCTGATAATAAAAAATACCGCTATCTGTATCATACACATATTCATTGATATATTTATTTCTGTACTCTCTGGTACTGTGCGAAATGTAATACCCGCCAAGCACAGAGTTTTCCACATAAATCGATGTATCGTCATTGATATTGCACTGGAAAAGGTGGAGTTGACCGAGACTTACTTTCTCATCAAAATTTGACTGCACATAGGTGTTCTGCTGATTCAGATCCAGTTTTTCCAATTCCTCATAATTGGACGCTTCCACCACTCCATACCGGAAGTTGGTATCCTTAAAATAGGTTTCATTTTCCGTGTTATTCAGATTCTGCAGCACTCTTGCAGAGTACTTTCCGGCTATCCGCTCAAACTGCTCCTCCCGGATCTCCTGTACACTTTTCGTATAAAAACCAAGTTCACTGATGATATACGCCCCGGCTGTGCCTGCCAACAGCATCAGGGCTGACACCGTGATCAAAATCCACGCAATGATTTTTGCCACGGGCGATTGTTTCAACTGTTTCATATCGACTGTCCTTTCTTACTTACACTTCCATTTTATAGCCTCTTCCCCAGACAACTTTTAAGTGTCTTGGTTCCGCCGGATTGTACTCCACTTTCTCCCTCAGATGTCTGATATGTACCGCTACCGTATTCTCATTCCGAAATGGATTATCGTTCCACACTTTCTCATAAATTTCATTCGGTGAAAAAACCTGCCCCGGATGCTGCATCAGAAGTTTTAAAATATCATACTCGGTTCTTGTCAGCTGCACTTTATCCCCATCAAGTGTCACTTCCTTCGTGACATCATTCAGTTCGATCCCACCGATCACGATCGTGTCCGGTCTGACCGTGCCGCCTCCCAGTTTCATGTAACGTCTGAGCTGGGATTTCACGCGCGCCTGCAGTTCCACCGTATTAAACGGTTTTGTCACATAATCATCTGCTCCCACGGTAAGTCCGAGCACCTTATCGGTGTCCTCGCTTTTGGCGGTGAGCAAAATCACCGGAACATTGCTGACTTCACGGATTTTCAACATTGCTGTGATGCCGTCCATCTCCGGCATCATAATGTCCATAAGAACAAGATGAATATCTTCATTCTTTAAAATTTCCAACGCCTCTCTGCCGTTGTAAGCCTCAAAAACCTGATAACCGTCTGCCATCAGATATATTTTCAATGCGGAAACAATATCTTTTTCATCATCACATACTAATATACGGTACATTTTCTTCTCCTCCGGATTCGAATGTTCTCAGTGCGTAACTGAATCATTCCCTTTATGATCATGTACTTATTGTAAAGGATTCTTTATGAACTTCCAATGAGGTAAAACATTAAGATTTGATGAAGTTCTTTCGCTTTTTTCCTCTCTTCCATGCATTGGAAGCATTGCCAATCTCCTCCTATTGCCTATTTGTTACAAACTTGTTACAATTCATTTGTCCTTAAGAAATATGTTTGTAACATTCAAGCATTGGTTCCCGGCTTCTCCCCGAAGTTGAATACCGGTTTGGAACTGTCTGAAGGACAAACGATAACCATTTATGCGTTATCAAAAAAATAAAAATAAGGAGGTCGTCACTATGTGTTTTACAACTAATTGCGCTGAATTATTTAATCTGATCTGCAGATATTTTAAAATTGGTTGCTAATTCTGTCTCAGATATTCAGCTATAAGATGATTTATATAATGGGATATTAAAAATATTCTCTATTGTATAAAAAACAGGCAGCCCCGATGTTCGTAATGAACATTGGGGCTGCCTGTTTTGCTAATCTCTATTTATTTCATTTGTTTCTGATTTTATCAGCAGTATTCCTTGATATAATCTGCAAAATACGGCAGCGCAAGTGAGACATATCCCTGTCGGTTATTCAATATTCCTCTTTTTATCAGACGATCCCTGTACATTGAATAACTGCCTGCTTTTTCACCCATAAGCTTAAGTATTTCATCACGCTTATATTCTTCCTTTTCTGTCAGCAATCCAGCCAGAAATCGATCCATTTCCGTCATCTCTTCCCATATTTTTTCATAGGAATATGCAAATAATTCTGACTTTAACTTTGAAAGGATATCTTCCAGTGTCTCATTTTCTTTTTTCTTAAAACACAGCACTCCTAATTCCTGAAAAGCATAGGCATATCCCTTTGTAATCTTCGCCAGCTCTCTTGCCTGACTGACATCAATGTTTAATTTGCTCCTGTACATCTCCGTCATTCTTATCATATTCAGAGGTTCTGTCTTCACTGTCGTCGCTCTTCTGAAAAAGGTAAGGTTTTTGACATTGCAAAGTTCCTGAATATTTTCATATAAACCAGTGCATACAAAATAAACCGGATAACCCGCACGAAGCCATCTTCCATATTCTGATGCAAACTTTATCATCTCTTCTGATTTTGATACTTCATCAATTCCTATTAATATCTTTTTTCCCTTCTTCTGGACATTCTGTATCATTTCTTCAACCTCTACACCAATGTCAAAGAAATGATTACTCTTGTCCGCTGTATATCCTATTCCACCGCCAGAGCCCAGCACTGTTGCTGAAATATTGATTCCAGTTGTTTTTTTCTCTTCTGAACCGAAACCGGCTTTGACTAACATTGCCGCTATCTGTTCGAGGATATCCCTTGTTGGATTCACATCAAAAACAAGCCAATTTATATACCTGTTTTCATTATTCTTCAATTCTTCTTCCACCTTCGCAAGTATCACTGTTTTCCCGGAACCTCTGACGCCCGTTATTTTATATACCGACTCTGATGGATTTTCATATACAAAATTTTCTAATATCTCTTCTGTTTTTTCTGTGTGTATATAGGTATATTCCGGAGTTTTGCTAAATGTTGTTGTAAATGGATTCTGCATAAGTCACCTCACAATAATTTTTGCCGTTTATAGTTCTTTATATTTTTTATAATATTTTATAGTTTTTTATACTTTTTCTATTGTTTTATACTTTTTTATATGTTTTTATACTTTTGTATTTATTTTATACCTTTTTATACTTTTTAGCAATAATTTCTTTTATATAAAAAAAGAAGATACCAGCATATCTAATGCCAATATCTTCCAAAATTTCCATTTTCTTTACTCTGCCTCCCGCAGCCGTTCCACAATACTCTGTCTGCTTCCCGCCTGATAAAGTACCGCAGGGATCAGGCAGCCGAGCACTGCAAACACCGGAAGCATCGCAATAACCGGAAGGATGGTGAAATGATTAGTGCAAAACCAGAACATCTTCTCCATCATGTCTCCTGATAATGGTCCGCAGACCAAAGACAGAAGAAATGCCACCACTACAGAACCGGCAGTGTAAAACAGCCCTTCCTGCACAAGCATCTGCTTTAACTGGCGGTTTGTCATTCCAACCGACTGTAACACTGCAAACTCTCTTTTTCTTGCAAGGATTCCGGTCATGATCGCATTGAAGAAATTTAAAACGCCGACCAGCCCGATGATCGCACACAAAACACCGCCCAGAAGGAAAAACATTTTCTGAAACTGTTCAAATTCACTTCGGATAGAAGCTTTGCTCTCATACATCAGAACAGAAGTATCTCCTGCAGTAAGTTCCGCAAGATAACGCTCCGCTGCATTTTCCGCTTCCATATCCTGAGTATCAAACAGATAGAATTTCCGGATCAGCTCTGCACCGCAGTCCTCCTTCATCCGTTCTGCCGGAAGGATCGTGTCATATCCTAATCCGCTATAGCGGAATGTCATGGCATATGGAACTTTCACAAGTGCACACACGGTATAGTCCACTTCCCTTGGTTCTTCCTCACGGATCTCCACATACTCTTCCGGCGTTGTCGCAGGATCAGCAGGTTCACCTGTCCTGGTGTCAATCTCATACATATTCTGGTAAACCATGGTGAGCGTATCCCCCACTTTAGGATAGCGTTCTATATTTTCCACATTGCCATAATCATCTGTGTGGACACGGATTGCAATTGCATGTGTATTCTCATCAAACAAAGGATCCAGTTCTCCATCCAGTACCGTCACCTTTTCAAAGAGTGCCTCATCCAGACCTTCCAGTATTGTTGGAGTCTTTATTTCACTGCCCCTTTTTTCATAATACTTCACTTTTTCTTCCAGCTCTTCTTCGCCAAGATACGGTACTGCCATTTTCTTATATTGCTCTGTATCCATCCATACCATTGTGGTCATATCTGTCATATAGCCGCTGCCGCTGACCGTCTCACTCGTGTTTTCCTGAATTTCTGCAATAGTTTCTTCTGAAATATATTCATCTGCATCATTGTAGCGGAAATAATCTGTGCTGCTCACGATAAAATCGGCGCATGTTCGTTGTGAAATATATTTTTCCATATCAAAGCCACCCACAAAAGAACAGAGTACATTCAAAAGTGTCACCGAAAGTGCCAGGGATATCACAACAAGAACTGTTTTCTTTTTGTTTCTTCCCAGATTGGCAAATGCCATCTGATAAACCTTTGCTCCATGCGAGCTGCGGCGCTTTTTCTTCACACTGACACACTCTGTATATTTTGTTGCTTCCACCGGAGAAACTTTTGCTGCCATTTTTCCGGGCTTTGTACAGGAGAGGAAAACAGTGATCACTGCAAAGATCGCAGAGCCGGCAAAAATAACCGGGGAACTGCTGATCGTTACATGTGTTCCCACAACTGTTGTGCCCTTTAAAACAATAGGTGTCAGCCATGCCCCGATTCCATATCCCAGAAGAAGTCCGGTCGGAATGCCAACCACACACAAAAGGAATGCCTGCTGTCTGATCATTCGTTTTAACTGCCGCGGCGTTGTTCCGATTGTCTTAAGCAGCCCGTAAAACCGGATGTCTCCGGTAACTGAAATCTGAAAAATATTATAAATAATCAGATATCCGGTAAAAATCACAAGAAGCAGAAATGCTGCAATCGCAGCAAGAAGTTCCGGATCCATCCCTGCATTTAGCTGTGAAGCAGTAAGACCCCAGTTGACTCCGATACGGGCACTGTTCTCCTGATCTCTCGTATTCCAGTCATATCCTAAGTCTGTGTCGATTTTCTGCATCTGTTGTTCAATATTTAATTTTGAAGGCAGCATGACATTCAGGTCTGTCCGGAAAGCTTTCTCTCCTGATGCCACCCACTTTTCTTCCACTGACTTCACGTAGTCTTTTGATACATTGATATAATGAACCGGCATCAGATCATCATATTCCCAGTATCCTGACAGAATAAACGTATCTGTCTCCTGAAATCCCTCATTCGTTTTATCTCCAGCCTGATACTCTATCGTCACCTTTGCTCCCAGCTCCGGTGTCACCCCGAGCAGCTTTAATGCAACCGTGTCCATTGCGATCTCATTGCTCTTCTCAGGTTCTCTTCCTGTCGTTGGTGTCGCATAGCTCCATTTTGTACAGTTTTTATCCATGTAACTGACTTCTGCCGGAACTTTTCCAAAAACACCTGTGGTGCAAAATCCACATACGATGCGTTCTCCGGCTTCCCTGATTCCCGGATGTGCTGATATTTTTTCCACCTGTTCCTCACTCAGTTCTTTGAACGTTCCGTCCGAATAGCCGCCTACCTGTCTGAAATTGTAAGTTTCATAACTCTCATTCAACGACATAAGAATTGTGAAAAGTGATGTAAATAATAACGTGGTAAGAGCAATCGCAAAGATTGCGATAACATTTCTTTTTCTGGTCGCCCACAGCGATTTATAGCTTAGTCTGCGTATGCATTTCTGATTTTTTACTTTCATAATTTTTCTCCGTTTCCTATTCGAATCTGTCCTGTACCTGTCAGTGTCTTTTACTTTATAATACGTCCGTCCTCAATTCGAATAATACGGTCTGCAAGCTGTGCGATCTCCTCATTGTGTGTGATCATCACAATGGTCTGTGCGAATTTCCGGCTGGTCACTTTCAAAAGGCTTAGCACATCCTGACTGGTCTTTCCGTCCAGATTTCCGGTAGGCTCATCCGCCAATATGATCGCCGGTGCTGCTGCCAATGCCCTTGCGATCGCCACCCTCTGCTGCTGTCCGCCGGAGAGCTGCCCCGGAAGTGCATCCAGTCTCTGCTGCAATCCAAGTGTCTCTGTAATGCTATCAATAAATTTCCGGTCTATCTTTCCACCGTCCAGTTCAATCGGCAGCACGATATTTTCATAGACATTTAAGACCGGAACCAGATTATACGCCTGAAATACAAACCCGATCTTTCTTCTCCTGAAAATCGTAAGTTCCTCATCCTTCAATGCAAAAATATCTTTTCCATCCACAAACACTTTTCCCTCTGTCGGTCGGTCAAGTCCGCCTAACATATGTAAAAGGGTTGATTTTCCACTTCCACTTGTGCCGACAATTGCCACAAACTCGCCCTTCTCCACCGTAAGATCCACACCGTCCAGTGCGTGTACGGCTGTCTCTCCGCTTCCGTATATTTTCCTTAAACCACATGCTTTTAAAATTCCCATATATCCTCCTTGTTTCCTTGTTTTGCGAAGCAAAAAAATCTGTATATAACATTTTTTGTTACATACAGATTATCACACAATATTCTTTCCAGACTCTTTCCACGGCAAATGAAATTCTTACAGAATTGAAAGAATTCCATTTACTATTTAAAAAACATATTTCTGCGATTCCGGTATAGTTGATGTACTTTTTCAAAAATTATTTTTAGGCAGATAAATGGAAAACTTACTTCCCTGTCCGTATACGGAGGACACTTTGATATAGCCACCCTGCTCCTGCAAAATTTCTCTGGTCAGGTAAAGTCCGATTCCAACGCCCTCTTCATCCTTTACCAGTTCTGATCGATAGAACCTCCTAAAAATCCTCGGCAACTCCTCTTCCCGGATACCACATCCGGTATCTGCAATGTCAATTCTCACAAACATTTCATAAGAAATAGCCGAAATGGATATTTCCCCATGCTCTGTGTATTTAATCGCATTATCAATTACATTACCGATTGCTTCTCCTGTCCACTTCGGATCAAAATAAGCTTCAGCATCAGTATTATGTAAACTTATCTGTAATCCTTTTTCTTCTGCTTTCTGTTTCAGTTCCCATACTGCACGCTCTAACATTGGCTGTAGCTTTTCCATCCGAGGAACAAGCTGTAAAATTCCATTTTCCAGACGTGATAATTTCACAAGCGACTCGATCAGAAATTTTAGTTTCTGCGTCTGTTCATGGATTGCAGACACATTTCCTTCAATCTGCTGTGGAAGCTCCTCTTCAAGTAAAAGCTCACTATATAAGAGAAGATTTGCGATCGGCGTTTTTGTCTGATGGGAAATGTCTGCAATCAATGCTTTTATTTTGTCTTTCTCTGCCTCTACATTTTGTGCGGACAGAGCAGATGCACTTAAATAATGGGCAAATTTTGTCTCCAAAGCCGACATGCGTGTCTCGTCGAATTGTCCCTCTGTAAATTCTCCCTTGACTGCCACATTCAGCATTTCTTCTATCGTATCCATTGTTTTCTTTGTGCGTCTGTAATTTACAAAAATAATAATTGCAGTAACTGTCACGCAGACAAATACTATGAATATCCACATATCACTCCCACCTGTAACCAATTCCATACACTGTCCTGATCGCATGCTCCGCTCCGAGTTTATCCCGAAGTCTCTTAATGGATACCGATAGTGCATTCTCATCCACATACTCTGCGCCATCGCTCCAGACACGATCCAGTAAAAGTTCTCTGCGCATATTCATGCCCGCATTTTCCACAAGAATCCGCAACAACTTCTGCTCGGTCTTACTGAGTTCGGTCTCCTTACCGTCCACCATGAATTTCATCCGGTCAAAATCAAACACATACGGTTCTTTGCGGTAAACGTGTTCGTTATCCTTTTCTTTTTCACTCATTGCTTTTCTCACCTCACTTTTTTGTTGTTTGTAAGGCAAGTATATGCCATTCAATAGCATTTGTCAACACTTTATGTTGTTTTCATAGCTTTTTGTTGTTTTAAAGACTTTTCTATTGACTATTCGCTTCTTGCCATTTATAATCAAATCATGAAAGCGAGGTGAATCAAATGAACGAACGTATCAAGAAGTTAAGAAAGGTCTTGGATTTAACTCAGCAAAAGTTTGCGGATAAATTAGGTGTAAAAAGAAACACCGTCGGGCAATGGGAATGCGGGATAAATCGTCTTACGGATCAAGTGATCTTTTCTATATGTCGAGAATTTGATGTAAACGAAACTTGGCTCAGAACTGGCGAGGGTGACATTTTTGTTCAACGTTCTCCTGAAGAAGAAGTCGGTTATTATGTTGAAGATCTGTTGGAGTACGATGGAAATGGGAATGCATTTTACGATGCGATAATTGAAATGATGAAGACCTATCATTCTCTTGACGATAAATCTAAGACTGTGATACGTGAGTATTTCAAGAACGTAGCAGATGGTATAAAGAATAAAGAGGAAAAGGCTTAGAGCCTTCCCCTCTTTTCCAGGTACCTATATAGGATAGCGTAGAGTTGCTGGATTATTTTGTAATCAGAATCATCCAACTTTGATAATAAGATTTTTAGCCTTTCCATATGTATCGCACCTCCGCTCTGTGAACATTTGTTTGTACTTTAAGAATCTTTATTATCCTTTCCTCTATTAAAGCACTTATCTTATGGATGCTGATACATTTTTGGAATTTGTCCGAGTTCTCGGACACTTATTTATAATCTGATTCAAACAGGTCGGTGATGCGGACTTTTAGCCCCTTTGCCAGCTGCTCCATGGTATCTAGCCGCGGTATTCGCCCTCTGGACACTATGTCCGACACGGTTGACTTTGGAACGCCTGTAAGAATAGATACTTGGCGGATGGTTAAGTTTTTCTTGTTCATTAGTTCGTCGAGTAATATTTTCATACTTATAGTATGAATCTTTTCGTCTTATATTATATTGGTGTAATTTTGGAAAAAAATTATCAAAAAACTAAAGAAAGTGGGGCTTTTATTATGGCTTTTGGAATGAAAGATGTTTTAAACGGTGCAAAATCAGTAGCAGGTAGTAACCTTGTACAAGGTGTATTGAATAATTATAGCGAAATGACTACTGAAGATATGCAGAAAGAATATGGTATGTATTTGATGGATGGAGAAGAAATCACAGTCGGATTCAAACTTGTGCGTGATGCACTTATCTTCACCAACAAAAGAATTATCTTTACTGACAAACAGGGTGCAACAGGAATAAAAATGCGTGTAGAATCTATCAATCTTTTCTCTGTTGTAGATGTTACCATGGAGACTGCAGGTTTTGGATTCGACGACAGTGAACTTACTTTTACATACATCAAGACTGCCGACCTCAAAGCAC
>ERZ825670.1407-NODE-1407-length-26575-cov-5.138989_pt1 | contig 26575 bp, 20 predicted proteins | sample MGYA00519929_ERZ825670 | MGnify/ENA primary metagenome ERZ825670 (study PRJEB31778, sample SAMEA3449207) | human gut metagenome | biome: human gut; feature: human-associated habitat; material: faeces | place: United Kingdom | collected 2010/2012 ...
GCATCCTCCGTGTCAATCAGCAAAGTGATTGACACGGGAGTGAACAGTAATGCATTCTTTACTTTTATAAGAGTTTTTCTATCTCCGGAAATGGACTCAGACTCCTTTTCAATATTCCATGAATATATGCGATCACCATTCCATAGTTTGCAATCGGGATCCCTTGATCCTGTGCGCAACTGATCCTGTATTTCATTTCGCGTTCATTCAGCATACACCCTCCACAATGAATGATCATTTTGTATGAACCAAGGTCATCTGGGAATTCTGTTCCTGAAGAAGTCTCTATTATAAGTTCTTTCCCTGTATACTCTTTCAGCCAGCGTGGAATCTTCACCGTACCAATATCATCACACTGTCTATGATGCGTGCACCCCTCACTGATCAGGACTTTATCGCCGTCTCTTAAACTATCAAGTGCTTTTACCCCACGCACCATCGTTTCCAGATTCCCTTTATATCTTGCAAATAAAATAGAAAAGGATGTCAGTAAAATATCTTTTGGTGTATCTTTCGCAACTTTTCCAAAAACCTGGCTATCTGTAATAACCATCTTTGGCTTTTTTCCAAGTGAAGCTAATGTTTTTGTAAGTTCCGTTTCTTTCACAACGATTGCAGATGCATCCGCATCGAGAATATCTCGAATCGTCTGCTGCTGTGGTAAAATCAGACGTCCCTTTGGTGCCGCACTGTCAATTGGCACAACAAGCACTACAAAATCGGATGGTTCAAGAAGATCTCCAACAATCTTTCGTTCTTCCTCTTCCTTTCCTTTCAACGCTCCAAGTTCTTCCTTCAGCTCATAAATTCCGCTTTTATCCGCTGCACTTACAAGAAGAATCTTCTCTTTCTCTGTTTTCAAATAACTTGCGGTATTTTCCTGTACCCGCAATCTCTCATCTTCTTGTGTAAACCGTTCACATTTATTCAGTACTATTATATAAGGTATGTTCTTTTTCTGAATCCGCTCTGTTATCTTGAGATCTTCTTCACTGACACCACACGTTCCATCAATCACAACAACAGCAATGTCTGTCTTATTCAACACCTGATAGCTCTTCTTCACACGAAGTTCACCCAGTTCACCTTCATCATCAATTCCAGGAGTATCCATCATCACAACAGGACCCAACGGAAGAAGTTCCATTGTCTTATAAACCGGATCCGTTGTTGTTCCTTTCACATCAGAAACTACCGCAAGATCCTGTCCTGTTACCGCATTCATCACGCTTGATTTTCCAGCATTCCGCTTACCAAAAAAGCCGATGTGCACTCGTTCGGACACCGGCGTCTGATTCATACCCATATTCTTTTTCCTTTCTTTTGGCGGAGACATGTGGGAATCGAACCCACCCGGGACGTACCACGCCCCACACTGGTTTTGAAGACCAGGAAGCACACCAGTTACTCTTCTGCCTCCATAATGCTTAGACAATTCATCATTGATGTATTTATTAAGAAACGGAGCAAACGCCAGCTGATATCTGGTCATCCGCTCCGCCATCTGATTCTATCCTAACAGAATCTTTCTTTCCTGTAAATCACAATTGCTTACATCAGTTCCTCTGCCATCTTCTCGATGTCCGCTTTATTCTGCTCATCCATAGAAGACATAATCTTTACTGAAGTCTCAAGCCATGTGATGTTCTTGCTCTTCTCAAACATTCCTGTCATCACTTTACCAGCCATAGAAGCCCAGGATCCGTTCTCAATCAGACCAATTGTCTTATTCTGATAGTTACGCTCTGTCAAGTGCTCGATAAATGTCTTCATGAGCGGGAATACATCTCCGTTATAAGTTGTTGAAGCAAGAACGATCTTACCGTAACGGAACGCATCTTCTACAGCCTCTGCCATATCCTCACGGGCAAGGTCTGTTACTACGACCTTAGGGCATCCTTTTTCTTTCAGCTTCTCAGCAAGAAGTTCAACTGCCTTCTTTGTATTTCCATAAACAGATGTGTACGCGATCATAACACCTTCAGATTCTGTTCCATAAGAAGACCATGTATTATACTGTCCAATGTAGTGCTCCAGATTCTCTGTAAGAACCGGTCCATGTAGCGGGCAGATTGTCTGAATATCCAGTGTTGCTGCAACCTTCAAAAGATTCTGAACCTGTGCTCCGTATTTTCCAACAATTCCGACATAGTAACGGCGTGCTTCGCAATCCCAGTCTTCCTCTGCATCAAGCGCTCCGAACTTACCGAATCCATCCGCAGAGAAAAGAACCTTATCCTTGCTATCGTATGTTACCATTACCTCCGGCCAATGTACCATCGGTGCAAATACAAATGTAAGCTCATGTTTTCCAAGTGTCAGTGTATCTTTATTCTTCACTTCCAGCTTGTTCTCGTCTGCAAGTTTCAGGTCACGGAAGAAGTTTCCGATCATTGTAAATGTCTTTGCATTTCCAACCACCTTTATATTCGGATATACTTCCAGAAATTTCTGAATATTTGCTGAATGATCCGGCTCCATGTGCTGAATGATCAGGTAATCAGGTGTTGCTCCATTCAATACATCTGCAATATTCTTCAGCCACTCATCGCCAAAAGCTGCATCCACTGTATCCATAACCGCAATTTTCTCATCATTGATCACATAGGAATTGTAAGCCATGCCATTCGGCACGATATACTGACCCTCGAATAAATCAATGTTGTGATCATTTACACCTACATATAAAATGTCATCTGTAATTCTCATATTATGCTCCTTCTCTGCCGAACTATCAGCAGTCTTTTCATTACCGCTCCCACTGATCTGTGAGCAGCACTTTTTTCGTTACTGTACACTCTCGTGTGAACAGTAACCTTTTTTCTTTTATTACTGAATAGAGTATAGCGCAAACCGCCCTCAGAATCAACGTTCATTCTCATATTCTCGTTTCTTTTTTGAAAACATGTTACTGTTCACTTCCATATCTATCACTCCACTGTTCAACACAGAATATGCGCATTTTGCCTTGAATCCAAAGATTAGACCATGCACTCATGAAGTTCTTCTCTCTCAATCCCCTTTTCCTGCATTACATGCTTGATCTGTTCTACCGCCTCAAGCGGTGCCGCCCAGGCAAGTCCACAACCGGCCGAGATTACTCTTGGCACCGGAATCAGTCTGCCCGGTACCTCCTCTGCCTTGCACGCTTTTTCCATCGCCATCGCATCCGCAGTTGTGTGAAATGTCACCACAAGTTTTAATTCTTTCTTTCTCATTTATGAGATCTCCTGTTTTCCTCTTATCTTTCTTAAAAAATCACAGATTGCCCAGGCAATACTCATACCTGCCGCAATCCCCAATGCATATAAAAATGTATCTCGTCCATAATTCCATGCCTGATGTAAATTTCCTTCAACAACACTTCTCATACAATAATAAAGCGTGCTTCCTGGAATCAGTGGAATCACCGATGTTACAAAAAATGAAGTCGAAGTACTCCTGCAACTACGTGCAAGTATCTCCGCATATAAGTCGATTCCAAAAGCTGCTGCCAATGTCGGGAAGAACACACCTCCCCAGAATCCTCTGCAGATGATAAATAACAGCCAGCCCAGAAAACCGCCAAGTGCCGCCAATGGAAGGTGTTTCTTCTTCATATGAAACAATATGCCAAATGCAACCGAACCCGCTGCGCCTGTAAATAATTGAACAATATACGTCATCAACCAATCCTCCCAATCAGAAATATTGCTCCGATAAATCCAAGTGCAAGCACTGCTGCAAGAAGCATTGCCTCTATAAAACGCATAACCCCAGATATCGTATCTCCAATCAATATATCACGAATTGCATTGGTTGCCATCAATCCCGGGATCAATAACATAATATCACCAATCATAATCTTATCCACGTGCAGAGCCGGAAAAAGCCTCGCCATAACACAAATAAAACATCCCGCAAGAAATGATGCCACAAATTGAAACGTCACTTCATTCATGCAATACTTTCTTATATGTCTCTGTGCTCCCCAGATTAAGATGCCTGCTAATCCGGCCAGTAATGCATCCCAAAGATTTCCTCCATAGAAAAGCGCAAAACTAAAAGCTGCCAGAATACTCCCTGCGAGTTTTCCTGTCTGTGTCGGAACAACTTTGTCAATCTGATCGAAGACTTCCCTAAGTTCTTCAGGAGACATAGGATTCTGGCAAAACTGTCTACTCAAATTATTCAATTTCTCCAGCTTCTCAAAATCATTTCCTCCGGTCTTTCGGATTCTCCTTGTCTGAGTTCGTACATTTTCTTCTGGAAATTCCATTGTAATAACAATACTTGATGTGATCACGAACACATTCATCTGCGTTGCACCGCATGCATATCCCATACGGTTCAATGTATCTTCTACACGAAATATCTCCGCCCCACTTGAAAGCAGCGCATCTCCGATATCAAGAAATACATGCAGATATTTTGTTGAAATATACATGCTGTTATCCTCACACTTTCCTTTTTCTCAACTCTCTTATTATAACCGAAACCAGACAAATAGAAAACATTTTTCATTACTAAAATGCTCCCTTTACCAAATTCACATCCAGTAAAGGGAGCAGGGCTTTTTACTATTTCATTTTACTCGATCACAACAGCAAATCCATCTTCGATTTCTTCTACTGTTGTTTTCTTTCCGTGATCCTTTGCAAATTTCTCCACATTTGTTTTCTGATGTGGTTCTGTCACAAGAACCTTTACCGGACTATTGTCACTTTTAATCGCTTCTGCTGTCAGCATCAATGGTTCTGGACAAGATAATCCTCTTGCATCTACTTCTCTCATAACTATTTTCTCCTTATTTTGCTTCGCTTCTCTTGTTTGTAAATGCGATTACAAAACATACAATAATACAAATAATTGCTGCGATCTTACCTGCTGGCGGAACAGCTCCGGCTACGATCTCACCTGTCTCAGCATTCAGTGCTGTTCCACTTGCTGCCAGGCCAAGGTTATGTGCAAGTGCTCCACCTGCAAACATACCGATCACTGTTACTCCTGCATCAGATGATCCCTGACCTGCAAGTACAAGCTGACGCAGCGGGCATCCTCCTGCAAGAACTGCTGCAAATCCTACTGCATACATTCCAAGAATGCTCCACAGGTGCTGGGAGTGAGCGATCACTCCAGGTGTATTGAATGCAAGAACAAAATGTCCTGTTGCAACATTATATACAAGCATAACTGCGAAGAATCCTACAACGATTGTGATCAGGTCAAAGTTCTTCATAAGAATGATATCACGGATACTTCCTGCGAAACACATTCTTGATTTCTGAGCAAATGCTCCAAAGAGAAGTCCACCGATCAGAGAAATAATGATTGGTGCATGCATACTTCCAGGACCTGCTGTACTACTCTTTAAAAGATTTGTTCCAAGTGCAAGTACAAGTACTCCAATCATAAGAAGTGGAAGTACACTTCCGCTCACTTTATTTGTCACATGTGCACGCCCAAGGCTGAAACCTTTCTTCAGTGCAAACACGCCTGTAGCAACACCAAGAGCAAATCCGATCAGTGCTACCCATGCATTCAGATCTCCGGCTGACATACGTATCACCATACGAAGCGGACATCCAAGGAATACAAGTGCTCCGATCACAAGAATCATTCCGAGTACAAAACGTACGATTGTGGAAGATCCTGCTGTTGCACGATATTCTTTTGTCGCAATTGAAATAATAAATGCACCGAGGACGATTCCGATGATTTCCGGTCTTGCATACTGTACCGGCTCTGCGGAATGAAGTCCAAGTGCTCCTGCTGTATCACGTACAAAACACGCAATACAGATTGCCATGTTCGCTGGGTTACCAAAATAAGCAAGTGTTGCTGCTACCAGACCCATTACGACACCGGCGATTCCCAGTTTCTTCTTTGAATCAAACAAATTCATTTCCTTTTCCTCTCTTTCTCTACAACTCTTTTATTGCACGAATTGCAAAATCGACCTCTTCTTCTGTATTGTAATGAGAAAAACTGAATCGGACAGCTCCCTGTTCTACTGTACCGAGTGCTTTGTGCATCAGTGGTGCACAATGTGCTCCCGGTCTGGTCGCAATCCCATAAACTTCATTTAATTCATCACTGACTTCAGAAGAGTCATAATCTCCCAGATTGAAAGTCACGATCGGAGCTCTTTCCTCTGCTGTAAAATCTCCATAGACTTTCACATCCGGGATCTGAGAAATCCCATCATAAAACCTGCGCATCAGATGAAGTTCTTTCTCACGGATCACATCAATTCCTGTACGGTTCAGATAATCAATCGCTGCGCCAAGTCCTGCAATCCCATGCCCATTAAGAGTTCCGGCCTCAAGTGCCGTCGGCATCTGGGACGGATGATGCATGTTATAAGTATCCACGCCACTTCCTCCACACAGAAGCGGACGAATTTCCACACCTTCCCTAACATAAAGCCCTCCGGTTCCCTGCGGTCCAAGCAGACCTTTATGTCCTGTGAAGCACAATACATCAACCCCAAGTTCCTGCACATCAATTGGATAAACACCTGCTGTCTGAGAAGCATCCACAACAAACAAAATATGCTTCTTCGATGCAATCTGTCCTACCCGTTTCAGATTGATCATATTTCCTGTCAGATTCGAAGCATGCGTACACACAATTGCTTTTGTGTTTTCACGCACTGCATTCTCCATCTCTTCATATGACAGATTTCCCTTTTCGTCACAGTTTAGAATTGTAAGCTCTACTCCCTGTTCCTGACACCAATACAGCGGACGCAATACTGAATTATGTTCCAGCACTGTTGTGATCACATGATCGCCCGGTTGAAATAAACCTTTCAGTGCAATATTAAGACTCTCTGTAGAATTTGCAGTAAATGCAATTCTTGTCGGACTTTCTGCATTGAAAAAATCTGCAAGCTTTTCCCTTACTGCATAGATACTTCTCGAAGCATCGAGTGCAGCTTCTGTTCCGCCTCTCCCTGCATTCCCCATATGCTCGAGAGCATAGAGAATCGCCTGTTTTACTTCTTCCGGTTTCTGCAATGTAGTTGCCGCATTATCCATGTAGATCATAGGGCTTCTCTTCCTTTCTGTATGTGTTTATATCGTTTACTTTTTAGATACAAATCACTAGTTATAGTATACTTCTCTTTTCTGTTTCCGTCTAATAGGAATCCGTAATGGATCCGCCCTATTTATAGGATTTTTCTATAAATAGGGCGTGTTATTTGCATTCACCTATCCCTGTATTTTCTTTCTTCAAATACATTCTCTTTATCATCTTTATAAAACGCTCTGCTGCCGGAAGCAACGGATATTCTGCATCATAGACAAGGTTGATCATTCTCTTTCCACCTTGACTGCCCAGTGGAAAAGCCAGAAGTGTTCCATTTTTCAATTCCTCTTCTGCCGCAAGTTTAGACAAAATCGTAACACCCATCCCTTTACTTACAGATCTTTTGATTGTCTCCTGATTCTCCATCAATGCTGCAAGCTTCAGTTTCTTCATATCAATCCCTTGTTCTGCCAGCATTTTTTCTGCTTCTTTCTTTGTTCCGGATCCTTCTTCTCTTAAGATCACCGGCTCGTCCATGATCCAATCCGCCAATATTTGTCCACCATAAAGCTTTTCAACAAATTTCTCATTTGACGGAGTAAGCACAACTAATTCGTCTTCATAAAATGGAAGATATTTACAGTTTCCTTTCTCAATCACGGTTCCTGTAAATCCAATATCAATATGATGGGAAAGAATCATATCGATAACTCCTTTACTGTCTGTCTCAAAAAGCTTCAATTTTTCACCAGGATATTCTGCATGAAATGTAGACATTACATTTGGAAGAATATATTGCGCCGGTACGGTTGAAGCACCAATACGAAGTACATTTCCATCCGGTTTTATTTCTTTTCCAAACCGTCCTTTTATTGTCTTTTCGATTTCAAGCATTTGTACCGCATAAGCATAAAGCTCTTTTCCACTCTCTGACAGCTCAACTCCTCTTGTATTTCTTATAAGGAAACAGGTATTCAGTTCTTTTTCTAATGCAGACACATGTGCACTGATAGTTGGCTGCGTAAGGAATAACTGCTTTGCCGCTTCCGAAAAACTTTTTGTTTCTGCTACTTTCACAAATGCTTCCAGTTGTTTTAAGTTCATTCACTCTCCCCTTACTTTCCTCTGATTTGTTCTCTTTGCAATTTATTTCCTGCGGAGCGTTCTGTCTGTGCACCTTCTTTTGCTGTAAATCCGATTCGATCTGTATATTCAAAAATCAATCTGGCATTTTTTCTGCTTGTCTGAAATACTTCTTTCACCTGACTCAGTGTAATCACTTTAGATACAGATAACATACGGCTTACTTCTGTTCTAATTTTAAACGTAATCTCTGTTGTTGTATAAACACTCTCACAAACCTCTGTAATTTCGTTTTCTTCCTGCATATAATTCAGAATTTCCATCAATTCATCTTGACTTTGTATTCTACTTTTCTTTTTCGTTTTTCTTGCTGACTCAAAAAATGTTTCCAATTCCACTTTGTTCAAAAAGAAAACTTTATTCTCATCTGATTGACTGGCAAAGATTTCTCTTAATTTAGAAACTTCTTCCGTCTCTTTTACTTTATATCCCACCGGAGAAATCAGCTCTATACTAGAATTTTCCTGTTGCGACCTTATACAACCGACATTTCCATGTTCCTCCAATAGTATAAGACATTTCTGAATTTCCCGATTCTGTTCCTTTTTCCCTTTGCTGATCTGATTGAAAAGAACTGTCTTTGGCATTCCTCTTCGATATGGATGAGCAGACAACCAGCTTTCCAATTCATCCATAATTCTCTTTTCTAAAGAAATCTGTTCCTGCAGGCTCTTTTCTCGATCTGGGATTTCCTTTGAACACTTATTTTCTTGATTCCAAAGATTGTTTTCCAACAGTTCCAGTCTTTGTAAAACCCCATCATGATATTTTCGCTCTTTTTTTTCTCCCATTTCAAGGATAATTCCTCCACCGATTGTCTCGAGTGGTGAATAAAATCGGACAATAAACCTGTCCCCCGGACAAAACGCAGCAGGTTCTTCTAACCTTAATTGGACATAAGCTGATCCCCCCGGCTCAACTTTCTCACAGGACAACGGAACTGCTCTGCACAGAACTTCTGTTGTTCCGCTATAAAAATGTAATCGAGTCTGATGTTCAATACTTCTTTTACTTTGTGGAAGAAGTGTCAGTTTTGTATTCACATAGCGGCTGACTTTCATACTTCCTTCCGGTGCAATCACATTTCCTCGATACACAAACTTCCCATCACTGCTCTGTCTTCGGTCCGTCTGAACCAGGTTCAGTGCGCTTCGCTGACCTGCTTCACAAGCTTCTGCCTCCTGCTCATGCACCTGAACTCCACGAACTCTGCACGAAGTTTGTTGTGGATAGATCATCACCCGATCTCCCGAATGAATTTTCCCGTCAAGAAGTGTTCCCGTCACAACTGTTCCGCTTCCTTTAATTGAAAATACTCTGTCCACAGGAAGTCTTGGAAATGCAGGGGTTTTCCACATTTCTTTCTGCTTTTTTACACATTTCAGGATTTGACTTCTTAATTCTTCTATTCCGGCTCCTGATTTTGCTGAAACACGTACAATGTCCACATTATATTCCAGCTTATCTTCTACCTGATCACTTCTCTGACCTACTGCAAGCAACTGTTGCATTTCTTCACAGATCTGCTGTTCTACCATCTCCAGCCATTCCTCATCCACAAGGTCACATTTATTCAAAACAACAAGGATATTCTCAACACCGAGAAGGCGTAAAATCGCAAGATGTTCTCTTGTCTGTGGCATAATCCCCTCATCTGCTGCAATTACAAGAAGAACAAGGTCCATTCCCACCACACCTGCAGTCATATTAGAGATAAATTTCTCATGCCCGGGAACATCAATGATTCCGACACGCTCTCCGTCTGTCAAATCCATCCATGTAAACCCTAGATCAATTGTGATTCCACGTGCTTTCTCTTCTTTCAGACGGTCTGTATCTCTTCCCGTTAATGCCTTGATCAGTGTCGTCTTACCATGATCGATATGTCCGGCAGTTCCGATGATCACATGTCTTTCCATCTAATGCAGTCCCTTTCTTAATGCTGTTTTTCTTTCTTAGTTATGTTTTCTTTCCATAACATGTCTGATCTGTGTCGCCAGATATTCGATTCCTTCTTCCGAGAAAGTTCTCATATCCAGAAGGAAACGCCCTTCCTTTATTCTTCCAATTACCGGAACTGAAAGATTTCTCATCCTGCTTTCTAATTCTTCAACGGTGATCTCAGTTGATTCCAATGCTACTCCATAACTTGGAATCTCCGTCTCAGGAAGTGCACCGCCACCAGCCTTAGAAATACATTTTTCCACTTGAATCTGAACGGACGCTCCCTCTTGATTCCATCTATCAGCACAAACCATTGCTTTCTCTTTTATTTCCTCCACAGGTCTTGTCAGCATTCTCAATGTTGGAATCTTTTGAACAGCTTCTTTCTGATCCAGATAACATTTCAACACTTCTTCTATTGCTGTCATTGTAAATTTATCTGCTCGAAGAGCCCGAAGCAATGGATGATTACGCATCTGATCAATATATTTTTTCTTTCCTACAAGGACTCCGGCCTGTGCTCCACCAAATAGTTTATCACCACTAAAACAAACAACATCTGCACCGGCCTTTACTTCTTCCTGTACGGTTGGTTCTTTGGATAAACCATATTCGTCCAGTTTTATAAGTACACCACTGCCCAGATCTTCAATCACTGGAATTCCGCTTCGTTCCGTATAATTCTCGAAGTTTTCAGGTGGCAATTCCTGCGTGCACTCTATCAGACCAGTACTTAATTCACACAATTCTTCTGCACTTACCGATTCTGTAAACCCGACAATTCTGTAATTACTTGTGTGGACTTTCAAAAATGCTTTCGTCTTTTCACTGACTGCTGCTTTATAATCTTCTATCCTTGTACGATTGGTTGTCCCGACTTCTTTCAAAATAGCACCGCTTAATTCAAGAACTTCCGGAATACGGAATTTCCCTCCAATTTCAACAAGTTCTCCTCTGGAGACGACCACTTCTCCTCCTTTTGCCAATGCACTCAAGGCAAGAAGTACAGCTCCGGCATTGTTATTCACAACAATTGCCGCTTCTGCTCCCGTGATCTGACAAAGCAATTCTTCTGCATATCCGGTCCTGTTTCCACGTTTTCCAGTCTGTAAATCATATTCCAGACTGGAATAATTCTCTGCAACTGCTTTCAGTTTTTCCGCAATCTCATGACTAAGCGTTGCACGTCCAAGCCCGGTATGAAGGATTACTCCTGTTCCGTTATAAACTGGTTGGATCTCCTTTTTCTGTTCTTGTTCCAGAAGATGGTTCACTTCTGATTTCTTTGAACTTGATTCTATCTCATACAGAAATTTCTGAATCATTTCTTTCGCTTCATGCTCACTGATTCCCTTTTTGATTCCTTGTGAGATTTCATTTCTCAGATTCTCCACAGAATCTCTGACTGCTCCGAGAACACGCTCATATCCTTCTTTCTCTGCCAGTCTCTGAACATTTTCTTTCTTCATCAAGTCATCTACTCGCGGAAGCAGGCGAAAGATCTGATTCTTTTCTTTCTGTAAATTTTCTCTTTTCTTATTCTGATCTAACTGTTCCAACTACTGCTGCTCCTTATTTTCTCTTTCTACAGCGAAATGCCGCAAGAAACCGTTACTGCTCACAGAGCACTGTGAACAGTAACAAGAAATCTCTTACAGCATTTCCATTTTTCCTTTTTTTAGTTGGATGAGTTTTTCCTGCCGCTCTTTGACGCAACCTACAACAGAAACTTTCGTCTCCATTCCCACTGCCTCAAAGTCTGCTAACAGACAATCTAATTCTTCTCTTGGGACACTGACAAGAAGTCCTCCTGAAGTCTGCGGATCGCTGATCAGATCTAAATAGACCTCTTCTACGTCTCCTGCATCCAGTCCTTCCGCTGCAAACTCCCGGTTCTTATATGCTCCTGCCGGAACAAGTCCCATCCTTGCATATGCAATCGCTTCTGTCATATATTCAATCTGCTCCGGATATAATTCCAGAGTCATGTCACTTGCCTCAGCCATCTCTGTACAATGTCCTAGCAATCCAAATCCCGTCACATCTGTACATGCGTGGATCGTGTGTTTCTCAATTGCTCTTTTCGCTCTCTGATTCAATGAAGCCATTACTTTCGCAGCTTCATCTGCGGCTGCTTCGGAAGCCATCTGTGCTTTCACTGTTGTATTCACAATACCACTTCCAAGCTGTTTGGTCAGAACCAGCACATCTCCCGGCTGACACCCGTAATTCTTATAAATCTTATCCGGGTGAACGAAGCCTGTTACCGAGAGTCCGTATTTCGGTTCATCATCCTGCACCGAATGCCCTCCGACCAGAACGGCTCCTGCTTCTAACACCTTGTCTGCTCCGCCTCGCAAAATCTCCCCTAAGATCTCCGGATCCAGACAATTTGGAAAACATACAATATTCAATGCAACCTTCGGCTCTCCTCCCATTGCATATACATCGCTTAAGGAGTTCGCCGCTGCAATCTGTCCGAACAGATACGGATCGTCCACAACCGGTGTGAAGAAATCCAGTGTCTGTATCATGGCAGTCTCATCCGATATTTTATAAATTGCGGCATCATCTGATGTCTCAACACCGACAAGCAGACGCTCATCGGAAAATTTAGGCAGCTTACCCAGAACCTGGGCAAGGGTCTCAGGACCGATTTTGGCCGCTCAACCAGCTGTCTTTGTCATCTGTGTCAGATGAATCTCTTTGAGTCCCTTACTCATTTCGCCCACTTCCTTTCGAATACTTTTTCAAAATAATTCCCTCGATATACAAAAAAGCTGTTGCAGCAGCTTTTCCATCACATTTTCAAATTACTGTAACTGTTCCTATGTTTCTAACAAGGTTTCACAATCTTACCTGCATTATTCATAGACTCGACAATGTCATACATATTGGTAACTGTTCCTACTGCAAGCTTGTCTTTCATTCCATAATAATCCAGACATGTTCCGCAAGTCACAATCTCAACGCCCTGGCTTTCCAGATTCTTCAGATCCTCCAGAGAGTCAGATCCTTCACATGTGATCTTAGCGCCACCGTTGTAGAAGATCATCTTCTTTGGAAGCTCATCAAGCTGTGTGATTGCAAAGATGCAACCTTTGATCAGCACTTTTCCGAGCTCATCATTTCCACTTCCCATCTTGTCAGAAGAAATCACAACTACCGTATCCCCTGTTGGAACACAATCGCAAACCGCACCCGCCGGTGCTGTCTGAGTTCCTTCTCCTGCAAGCGCCTGGATTGTCACTTTATATTCATCCTCTCCAAGCCTCTCCAGTGTTACTGTTGCGCCTGTACTCTGTGCCATCTTTGTCACATTAGCCACTGCTGTCTCATTATCAACGAGAACTTCTATTGTCTCCGGAGCTGTCAAAGCATCTAATGCTTTTTTTGTCTTAATTACCGGAAGTGGACATTTGTCCCCCATAGCATTTACTGTTACCATTCTATCGCTCTCCTTTACCTATTCGTTCAGGTATTTTAACCTCCAGGCTTCTGTTTCTCAGTATAACATTTTTACTATAGGTTATCAAACTTTTCTATAGAAATTTTCTATAAATTACCTTCTTTCTGATTCACATTTTTACGCAAAGCTTCTCCCAGTTCCGTAATACACAGTAATGTGATCACAAGCACGATTCCCGGAATCAGAATGATCCACCAGGAGTTTGTCATCAATGCCTTTTCAGAAAGCGAGAGCATACTCCCCCAGGAAATGATTTCCATCGGAAGACCAATCCCAAGAAAGCTCAATGTTGACTCTGCTATGATTGCACTTCTGATGTTCATCACGACCATAAACATAATTGACGAAACAAAATTCGGCAGCAAATGCACACGTAAAATATGCCAGAAACTTCCACCCATACATTTTGCAGCAATCAGATATTCACTCTCACGGAGTTGTCGTACCTCAGTGCGTACCATTTTTGCAATATTCATCCAACTGGTAAACCCAATCACTACGGTGATTGCAACAACTGAGTTCTTTCCTGCCAGTGCCTGAAGAAAGATAATTAACAGAATTGAAGGAATACTCAATAAAATTTCTGTAAAACGCATCATCAATTCATCAATCCACTCCGGTGCGATTCCACTGAAGGATCCGTAGATCACCGCAATTGTAGTCGATAACACGGTGGATATCAACCCGATAAACAGCGATATTCTACCACCGTATAAAATCATTGAAAAAATATCTCTTCCCATCGTATCCGTTCCAAAAAAGAACTCTTTATTCGGTGAAATGTTACAGTTCTCCAGATCCATGTATGTAGGGTCTTTCGTCATAAAGAAACGACAGAAAACACAGGCAAATATGATGACTGCAAGAATACTTCCGGCAATTACAGAAGACTTGTTTTTTCCAAAATCATTCATTTTGAATGTCCTTATTCTATTTTCGGATGAACTATTATTCTTCTCAGCTTTTCTCATCTTCTCCACCTTATATTTGACTTGCCTTTCCTGTCATTTTAAGTTCTTTCATTCTTGGATCGATCCATTCACTGACAGACTGTCCGATCACATTTCCTGCAATAACAAAAATACCGGTAAATACGCAAAGCACCATCAGCATATTATAGTCATGATATTTTGCACTTTCAAAAGAAAGCGTTCCGATTCCCGGATAGGAAAATACCATTTCCACGATATACGTCCCTTCGATCACATGCTGAAGTGAAATTGCCATCAGACTGATGAACGATGGCATAATATTTTTCACACAGTGAAAGAACAATACTCTTTTTCGTGACATTCCTTTTGCCTTTGCCAGTAAAACATAGTCTTTTCTAGTTTCTTCCAACAATCGGTTACGGATCAGATACGCATAATACCAAAGGTGGCTCAGCACAACAACTGTCAGCGGAAGAATCAGATGCATCAATCTGCTCAACAGATTTGCCGATTGGCCAAGATCATATGCCCCACTTCCCGGAAGGAGCTTTAGATTCACACTAAAAATCAAAATCAATATAAGTGACAACCAGAATTCCGGAATACAGCTTGTGATTGTTCCCACCTTACGCAAAATCCGGTCTGGAAGCTGATTTTCATAATACACACAGAAAATTCCAAGCAAAAGTGCCAGTCCAAATGTCAGGATAAAACCAATTCCGCCAAGCAATAATGTATTGACTAAACGTCCCTCGATCACCGTAAGAACATCTTGCTTATATTTATACGAGATTCCAAACTCCCCCTGAAAAGCATTTCCAAGCCATTTCACATACTGAACAGGGATAGGTTCGTTTAATCCAAGTCGTTCCATTGCATGCTCATGTTCTTCCACCGACATTCTCTCTGCACGTTCTCCATAATAAGAAACCAGCGGATCCCCGGGTGCCAACCGCGACATTACAAACACAAGAAGTGAGAGTACAAAAACAGATAGCAAGATCAGTCCGATTTTTCTAAGCCATTGTTTCTTCATCACTCTGCTCCTCTCCTGAAATCTCCGGAATCGGAATCGCCTCCAGAAGTTTCTTCGTATATAAATGCTGCGGATGTTCAAACACCTGCTCGGTTTCTCCTATCTCCACAAGTTTTCCATCCTTCATCACTCCGACACGGTCGCACAACAGACGCACCATTGAAAGATCATGCGCAATAAAAAGGATTGCACAGTCATGTTCTCTTTGTAAATGCCGAAACAGCTTCACCATCTGTGCCTGTGTAGTTACGTCCAGCGAAGCGATTGGTTCATCTGCAATCAAGAGCTTCGGCTTCATTGCAAATGCCCTTGCGATTGCAACTCTCTGTCTCTGTCCACCTGATAATTCCGGTGGTCGTACCTGAAGCTGTTCTTCCTGCAATTCTACCTCTTCCATCATTTCACATAGAAATTTATGCTGTTCTTTCCTGTCAGAAAATATTTTATGGATTTCCAGTGGTTCCGCCAGGATTCTCTCTACCTTCATTTTCTGGTTTAAGGAAGATGTTGAATCCTGAAAGATCATCTGCCGCTCTTTTTGCAGTCTTCTCGCATTTTTCTTTTTTGCTTTTTTATCAAGAAGATTTATCCCATCATAAGAAAATGTTTCTGCTTCCGGACTTAGAATTCCCATCAGACATTTTCCAACCGTTGACTTTCCAGATCCTGACTCACCTACCAGTCCAAAAATCTCGTCTCTTCTTATCTCAAAGGACACATCTTTCACCGCTTGAAACACCCTTTTTCTATCTAAAGGATAGAAGTAGGACAAATGTGAGATTTCTACCAGTTTTTCATGCAATTCTGATTCACTTATTAATTTTGATTCATTTCTATGCATATAATAAGGATGATCATGAAGCAATTTCTTTGTATAAGAATGTTTTGGAGCTGTGAAAAGCTGTTTTGCTTCTTCCAATTCCACGATATTTCCATCCTGCATTACAGCAACCCGGTCTGCGATCTGAGCAACAACTCCGAGATCATGTGTGATAAACAGAATGCTTAAATTCAATTCTTTCTGTAATTTTTTCAACAGTTTCAGAATCTCTGCCTGAATTGTCACATCCAAAGCTGTCGTCGGTTCATCCGCAATTAAAAGCTTTGGATTTGAGGCAAGTGCTATTGCAAGCACACATCTCTGACGCATTCCACCTGAAAAATGATACGGATATAGATCATAACGCTGCTCTGCGTCTTTGATCCCAACGAGCTTCATCAGTTCGATTGCCCGCTCTTTTGCTGATTTCTTTTTATTCTGCTTCAAAGCTTTTTCGTGCAGCAAAATCGCCTCTTCGATCTGACTTCCAACTGTCATCGTCGGGTTTAACGTACTCTGTGGATCCTGAAAGACCATCGCGATTCCATGTCCTCGGATCTGCTGCATCTCTTTTTCATTATATCCGATCAGGTTCTGATCTTTATATTGAATGGCTTCGCCTGTCACAGACGCACTCTTGGGCAGTAATTTCAAAATTGATCGGCACAGTACAGTCTTTCCGCATCCTGACTCCCCAACAAGAGCAAGGACCTCCCCTTGTCTTAACGACAAGGAGACGTCCTTTACTACTTGTTTCTTTCCATCTGAAGTTCGAAATTCAACTGACAAATGCTTCACTGCCAGTATTTCTTTTATTTTCATTCGATTGTCCAATCCTCTACATTCCAGAAAATTCCAACACCATGATGGCCAAGAACTGTATCCTTTGTAATTCCCTGGATCTTCTTATTCGTCACATAATCTACATCGCAATAACAGAAGAATGTATATGCCGGATCTTCTGCAAGTGCAACCTGAAACTTTGCATATGCTTCTTTACGCTCATTCTCATCACTTGTCTGTCTTGCCTGTGTCAGATAAGTGTCTACCTGTTCATTGGAATATCCACTGTAATTACTTCCTTTATCTGTACCAAACACTTTATATGTATGGTCATCAGCATCAAATGGGCTTCCCCATCCGATCAAAAATGCTTCCTGATTTGCCCAGTCGATTTCTGACTGAACCTGTGCTTTTGCATCAACTCCAACTTCTTTCAGCTGCTGACATGCGATAGCCGCAAGATCTGCGCGCACCTGATCACCTTCCATCACATTGATTGTAAAAGAAAGCTTCTCTCCGTTTCTCTCATAGATTCCGTCATCTCCCAACGTCCATCCAGCCACTTCTAACACTTCTTTTGCTTTTGCCGGATCATAAGAGTATTTCTCTACATCTTCATTATTATATTTATTTCTCTGAAGCGGACCATAAGCTACAATTCCTTCTCCCAGAAGAACACTGTCTACCATCTTCTGACGATCGATTGCATAGCTGATTGCCGGAATTGCATCTTTGTTCCTCTGCCAGAACTCATTATTAAAGTTATAAAGGATACCTCTGTAATCTGCTGTCTTCATATCATATACTGTAAAAGTATCATCATCTGTGAAATTCTGTGCATCCTTCGGTGTCACCTTTGCCAGATTGATCTCACCGGATTTTAACTGGAGTGCCTTTGCATTATCATCCGGTACAATCTTAAACACGATTGTATCAATCTTCGGAGCTCCTTTATAATAATCCTCATTCTTTACAAGTGTAATACTCTGTCCTTCATCCCACTCCTGAATCTTATACGGACCCGTTCCGATTGGATTATGGAAATATTCATCTGTCTGCATATCCTTGCCTTCCAGTAAGTGTTTCGGAAGGATACCAATTGTCATATAGTCAAGAAATGCCACATTCTTATCCCGAAGTGTAAAAGAAATCGTCTTATCATCGATCACATTGATTTCTGTAACATCCTCGTAATTAGAAGCAATCTCTGATTCATTGTCCGGATCCATGATTGCTTTGATCGTAAACTCAACATCATCTGCTGTAAATTTCTCTCCATCATGCCAATTTACATCATCCCTAAGATGGAATGTATAAGTATTTGTCGCGTCATCCAGCTCCCATGATTCTGCCAGTCCCGGTACTACCTCATTATTCTCATCATGTGCTGTCAGACCGTCAAACAGAAGCAAATTAATCTCTCCATGCTCATCAATAGCCGGATTGATCCTTGTGTAATCATTACTTCCATAGATTAATGTAGATCCGCTTTGTGTAGTCTCTTTATTTGCATTATCTGATTTGCTTCCACAGCCTGTAAGTATACAACCTGCCAACATGCAGACTGCTAAGGTTACCGCGATCACCTGTGATAGTTTTCTTCGTTTCATCGTTTTCTCCTCATGCTGTCTATTTTCTTTCAATGCAATTTATTGTATAAAAAACAGAATAAACCCACAAGCCAGGTGGGGGGATATAAGATGTTTTTATTGCTCAAAAAAAGAGAGGACTTCGTCTAAAAAGTCCTCTCTGTCTCTCATGAATCCTTCCGTGTTACTATTTTCTGAAGTTCACCATTCTTGATTTCTGTTCCACTTCTTGATTCTTTTTATTATCTTTTTCTCTTTTTCAGTACAACAACAATTGCTGCCATTGAAAGAATAACACCTGCTGCCGCCGGAATGATCGGTGTAACATCACCTGTCTTAGTTGCTTTTCCGTTTGTTCCGCTCACTGTGTTTCCGCCATTCTGCTTACCTGCTGTTGTCGCCTGATGTTTTCCATCAGAACCTGATCCATTATTCTTGTCAGATCCTGTAGCACCGTTTCCATTTCCACTTCCCGGTTTTGATGGGTTCGACGGTTTTGATGCATTATCTTTCTCATCATTCAGAGCTTTCATTGCGTTCTGCAGATCAAGAACTGCTGCGTCAACGATTGGCTGTTCGTAAACAGAAAGTTCCTCGTTTGCCATAACTGCTTCTGCTTTAGCAAGAGCCGCATTGAACAGTGCAACATTTTCTGCGCTGTATCCGGTCAGATCCATTGCTTTTGCTTTTCCAATGATCTCTTCAAGTACGGACTTGTCTGCTTTGTAACGAAGTGCTGTCATTGCTGATGTAAGAACTTCTTTTGCCTTGTCTACGTCTTCCTGTGTTGCAGACTCATCTGCAAGTACTTTCTTCGCTGCATCAAGTGCTGCTTCGAATGTATTCCATCCTGCGCTGAGATAATTCTCTTTCTTATAATCAGCTGTGGAATCTACCAGTTTCTGAAGAGACGTCTTGTCCCCTTTCTTGATCAATGCATCTGCTGCACGAAGAAGCTGCTGATCTGCCTCTACAACATCTGCCTCCATTGCATCACCATCTTCAATCACTGCTTTCGCATTCTCAAGTGCTTCTACAAATGCATCTTTTTCTTCTCCATCAATATACTGATCAAGATCTAATGCACTGTATAATGTATAGTGATTCTGCAGATTCGTCTTATCTCCTGCTTTAAATCCAAGTTTCTGGATTTCTTCAATCAATGCATCTCTCGTGCCATCAATTGTGCTCTGACTGGACTGGATATTTGCACTGACTGATTTTGCATAAGCAAATACCTTGTTAAAGCTCTCCTGTACACTCTCGATTGCTTCATCTACTTCTCCATTGTCCACACATTTCTGTGCTACAGAGATTACCTGATCCAAAAGACTCTTATCTGTTGTTACTTTGTCGCTCAGGTTAAACAGTCTGAATGCATCAATACCAACATTACCGTAGAAGAAATAGTACGGTGCCGGCTTATTAAGGTTAAGTCTTACTTTTTCCGCCTCAAATTCGTCAAATGAAAATACCTTGGACTGTGCGCCTAACTCCTCTCCCTTAACTACTGCAATCCACTCAGTTCCATTCCAGTACTCAATGTCCAAATCATCAATACCGTAGTATCCTGGCCAGAACCAGTCTAATGCAACTTCCGCTGCATTTACCTTTACCGGATCAGCAAAAGTAACTTCAAGTGATGTCGGGAACACTGATGGATACCATGCTTCATTATTCTTTCCGTCTAATGCCTTTGCAACGTTTGCGCTGTCGCCGGATGTTCCGTTATCTGTAACAGAGCTATAATCCTGTTCCAGACTTTCTGCTGTACCTAATGCAACTTCATTTACATAGTCCGCTGTAAATACAGCACTCATCTGGCGTCTTCCAAGGAATAATGCAGCTTTTACTGTTTCTTTTGATTTTGTGAGTGCAAATGGTTTTGTGTACTCATCAGAGAACCACATTGGATCATTTCCATCTGTTGTGTATCTGATCTGAAGATCATTAAATTCACTTGTAATCTCAACTAAATCGTTTTCTCCAAGTGTCAGCTGATTATCTGGTGTGATTTTCAGTGTCAGTCTGTTCCAAAGCTCCGGAAGAGCATCTTTCGCATGATCAACACTTTCTTTCATCAGCTCTAATTCACTTACTGTTGCTTCTGTATCTTTCAGAAGTTCTACGGCTGCAGATAACTGATTGTTTAAATCTGCTGCTGTCTTAATATAACTTGCCCAGTCTTCTTCCAGATCTCTTCCATCATATACTTCCTTTGCAGGATAATAGGAATCTTTTAATGTCATTGCAGCTTTTGCAACCTGAATTGCTTTGCTGAGAATCTGTGACTGATTCTCATATTCGTCAGATTTTTCTTCTGAGATTGCTTTTTCTGCTGTCTGGATGAGTTCATCCAAATGTGCTTTCTGTTCAGCAAGAAGTTCATCTGTCATCTGTGCTGAAATTTCTTTTGCTGCATCGATTACACCCTGAAGTTTATCTGGTGATGCATTAAAGTCAATTGTATAAGTTTCTCCTGCCACTGTTGGGAAAGAGATCTTATTGTCTGAAAGAACCTGTACTTCTACTTTTGTTCCATCAGATTTCTTTACTGTATAAGCTGCAATATTGTCATATTCACCTGTGAATGTATTACCATTGTTTGAAGTAATTGCAAAACGGTCTGCTTTTCCATTAGACCATTTCATATCGATATCAAAATTGCCTCTTGCAACAATACCTTCTACATGACCTGTGTTCCACTGCTCCGGAATAGCCGGAAGGAACTGTACATATCCAAGCTGGCTCTGAAGAAGCATTTCATTAACACCAGCTGTATAACCAAAGTTACCATCAATCTGGAAGATTGGTCTTTCTTTATAGTTTGCTCCTGCACCATGAGAACAGAACAGATTTGTTAAGAATCCTGAATTTCCTCCTCCGACATCTGACTGTACAAGCTGGAATGCTTCTTCAGCATGCCCTGTACGAGCCCAGAGGTTCAGTTTGTGAGCCTTTGACCAACCTGTTGCATCAAGTCCTCTTTCCTGCAAAGATACAATTGCTGCATCCATATATTCTGGATTGTCTTTGTTAATCAGATTACATGGATATAATGCCATCAGATGTGACAAATGACGATGCGGTGGCTGCACTCCTGAATTCTGTGCACCAAGGCTCTGTCTCCACTGTGGAATATCAATTTCCTCAAGATCTCCTGCCTGTGCTTTTCCGATAGACGTCTCTTCAAACCATTCCTTCACCTGTCCGTCATCACCAACTAATACTGGATCCAGTTTTGACTGCTTATCTTTCCACTCTGCAACCAGATCAGCATCAACTCCTAATGTCTCTGCTGCCTGAATTGTATTTTCAAAATGCTGCCAGATAAACTGCTGGTCGTATGATGCTCCATTTACGATTGGTCCGTTCTCTGGTGAGTAAGAAGGAGCAGATACGTAACGCTGCTGATACTCACTCCAGTAAAGAGCTTCATTCCAGAAGTTTGCAACTTCTTTCATAGACGGATATAACTCGTCTTTCAAGTACTGTGTATCTCCTGTATACAGATAGTACTCATAAGAGTTAAGAAGTGCCCATGCAGAACCAATCGGGTTCCATCCGGCTGCATTATCTTTCTGTCCCAATGCAGAGAACATATACGGTGTACTAAAGCAGCCTACAAGCCATCCATTTTCTTCACCCGGGTTACTCTTGATGCCAAATGATGCAGCTGCCGCATTACGACCTGCTTGTTTCAGTACATTCAAAAGATCATTGTATGGTTTCATACATTCACTTAAATTACTTGCCATTGTTGGCCAATAGTTCATCTGAACATTGATATTGAAATGATAATCTCCATACCATGTGAACCATCCTTCTCCCCAAACACCCTGAAGATTTGTCGGAAGAGCACCATCTCTGGAACCAGCAATTGTCAGATAACGACCAAACTGGTAACACATAATTTCCAAAGCTCTCTGTTCTGCTGAAGTAGGAATATCGCCACCATTGTTTTCTATCATGTTGCGATATTTTTTGATCAGTTCATCTGTTGGAATCTGTGGAATCTCTTCGTCAAATCCCAGTTCCACACGTGAGAACAATGCATCATGATCTGCCACATGATCTGCTTTCAGTGCTTCATATCCCTTCTTTGCTGCAGCATTAATTCTTGCTGTAACAGCTTTATGCGGATCCTCACCACGGAAGTTTGGAAGTTCCATCTTGTAGTCTGTTCCACATGCAAAGATCAATGTAACTGCGTCTGCACCTGATACAGTGATTGCAGGATTTCCACCATTTGTACCGGTAGAAAGACTTCCGCCTTCATTGATCACTTTCAGCTGTGCCTCTACATTCAAACCATTCGTTGGCAATGCATCACGCATTGTGATTGTATCGCCATCAACTGTGTTTGTATAAGCAGTTCCGTTAATTAAGTTCTCCAGATTTGTATCAAAGCTAATCTTTCCAGCCTGATCAGCACTCAAACGTACTGCCATGATGTTATCTGGATAACTGTTGAAGTATTCTCTTGTGTAATGAACACCTTCGTAATCGTAATTTACTGTTGCCAGAGCTGTACGCATATCCAGATCTCTGACATAATTGGATACCTTTTTTTCATCCTGATTGTTAGAAATAAATAAGTTTGCATAATCTGTCGGTGCATCATATCCTGTCAGATCTCCCATCAACTTATTCAGTTCGTCCATTGCTTCACCTTTTGTGTCAGTTCCGCTTGCCTGATAGGAATCCTCATCAAAACCAAATACGAACTCAGATTTATCATCTAATTTTTCACGCAATGCATTCAGATTGTCTTTGATTTTCTGAAGGTCCGCATCTGTATCAATTGGATTTGTTGTACCATAGGTATAATCATAAGAATCAGCCGGTCCACCTTCCCAGACTGTTTTCTCATTAATGTGGATCTTGTCATTATTAATACCACCGAATACAAGGCCTCCCATATAACCATTTCCAATTGCCAATGACTGCGTCTGCCAATCTGTCGCTGGTTCATCATACCAGACTCTTAAAAGATTATCGTTCTTTGCAGATTCTTCCGCTACTGCCACTTCTGGTTCTTCTGCAAAAACGTTTGTCGGAACTAATGAAACAGCCATTGCCACTGCTGTTGTAATTCCAACAAGCTTTTTAAACTTCTTCCTCATTCTTTTACCTCCTGGTTACTTAACTGAACAGTTTTCCTTTTCTGTTCCTATGTTGTTTTCACAGTTCCCTGTGTATTTCAACTTTACAGACATTACTGCCTGCAGAAACCTCCTTTCCATTCTTTATATTTCAACAGCTCCTATAACCTCTGTTGTTTGCGTTAGTTGCATAACATATATCATCCACATTGTTTATTTATACAGTTCACAGAATATACACTTTTTCATCACATTTCAAACATATATTTTTTACAGTTGACCGTCTAAGAATCATATCATAGTCGTTGAATAAAATCTTGGACGAAATAGGACAAAAAATATAATAATTTTCACTTTTTCGTAAAATTGCACATTTTCTTTCTTTATTCGGCTTATACTTTTGTTTATTTTTATTCCAATTTCTTTTTCATTTCTTATACTTTTTGTTTTATTTGCTAATATATGAAAATTTCTACGGTATTTTTATAAGTCAATTTGTATATTTATGCGCTCAAAAAAGCCCTGATGATTTTTTTAATCCTCAGAGCTTTGAATTCTTTATTCTGTTTTTAACTTTCTTTTCCTTCACCCGCAAAATATTCTTTCACAAGTTTTACAACTACACCTGACAATAAGAACACTGCGATCAGGTTCGGAATTGCCATCAGACCATTGAATGTCTCGGCAATATTCCACATCAATCCAAGTTCCATCGTTGCACCGATGATTGCAACGAGTGCATAGAGTACCATGAATGGCTTATTCGCTTTTGTACCAAGAAGGAATTCCACACATCTCGTTCCGTACAATCCCCATCCGATAATCGTAGAAAATGCGAAGCAGCACATTGCAACCGCTGTAAAGATAGATACCCAGTTTCCATAAGTGGATGTAAATCCAAGAATAGTAAGTTCTGCTCCTGCTGCCTCTCCATATCCAACCGGAACACCGCTGCACAGAATAACGAGTGCTGTCAATGTACAGATTACAATGGTATCAACAAATACTTCGAAGATTCCGAAAAATCCCTGCTTTACAGGCTTTTTCGTATCTGCACATGCATGTGCGATAGAACCTGTACCAAGTCCTGCCTCATTAGAGAAGATTCCTCTGGAAACACCTTTCTTCATACTCATAAAGAAAGATCCCACGGCGCCTCCGGTCACAGATGCCGGTGAAAATGCGCCTTCGAAAATGGATCCAAATACGCTCGGAATGTTCTGGAAATTCAGAACAACAACGCCAAGTGCCAGAATCACATAAATTGCTGCCATAAATGGAACAAGCTTTTCTGTAACCTGTCCAATTCTCTTAATTCCTCCAAGAAGGATCATGCCGATCAGGATAGCAAGTACAATTCCGATAATCAGATTTAATGTTCCAACAGAATCCTTTTCTATGATTCCATAATTAAAAAGTGCAGAATCGATTGCTGTTGTAATTGTATTCACCTGTGTTGCATTTCCCGTTCCAAATACAGTCAGAACTCCGAATGCAGCGAACAGATAAGCCAGCCAGTGCCAATGCTTTTTCAGACCATTTTTGATATAATACATCGGTCCACCGACACGATCTCCTTCCGCATTCGTCTCATGGAAATGAACTGCAAGAGTAACTTCTGAAAACTTTGTACACATTCCAAGAAGTGCTGAGATCCACATCCAGAACACTGCGCCCGGCCCTCCGATTGCGATTGCTCCTGCGACTCCGGCGATATTTCCTGTTCCGACCGTCGCCGCCAGCGCGGTACAAACTGCCTGGAATGGAGTCAGTGCACCGTCAGATGCATCTCTTTTGCGGAGCATCCTTCCGATCGTCACTTTCATCGCATACGGAAATTTTCTGATCTGAAGGAAGCCGGTCCGGATACTTAAGTAAAGCCCGACTCCAATAATGCAGATCATAGCCGGAACGCCCCAGATAAAGTTGTTCACAGCACTATTTACTGATTCTATCGTAGATAACATACTTCTCTAATTCCTTTCTTTTATGATATTATTACGTCGATTGTTCATCACATTAAATCGATAAATCATTAAAATAACTTTTAAATTATACCATAAAAGTGGGGAAATGTATAGAATTATTCCAATACTTCTTTCGAATCAAACTGATCCATAAACTCCGCATATTTTGCTGAATTTTCAAATACCGGCTTATAATTTTTAACAAGTTCTCTGCTTCTTGCTGCTTTTTCTTTCAAAAGTCCATAGGCTCCAAGTGCAAACATCTTCGCAGTGACAATATAAGCTTCTTCCTCATCCGTCACTTCAAATTCTACCTGATGGAGTCCACCCTTTACACCACCTGTATTAAATGTATATACAGGCATTAAGTGCTGGACATCACCGACATCTGTTGATCCTCCCGTATGTCCTGAGGCCTCGATCACATTTGTTTCCGGTGCAGAAAGTTCTGCTGCTCTTTTTAATTCTGGGAGTGCTTCTTCCGCAAGTGTCGGAAGGTATCCCGGCAGTGTAGTAATCTCTACTTTTGCCCCCATCGCCACTGCACCTGCCTGAAAAGAACGATCTGTTTTCTTTGCCGCATCCGTAAATGCTTCAATTGTTTTCGCTCTTACCAGTGTCTCGATCACAATTTCATCCGGAATAACATTAACCAGATTTCCACCTTTCGCAATGATCGGATGAACACGGACGCAGTCTTCGTCACGAAAAGTCTCACGGTTGAGCCCTAATGCCTGAAGGCCAAGAGAAGCTGCGGAAAGTGCATTCACTCC
>ERZ825670.1423-NODE-1423-length-26388-cov-6.314396_pt1 | contig 26388 bp, 24 predicted proteins | sample MGYA00519929_ERZ825670 | MGnify/ENA primary metagenome ERZ825670 (study PRJEB31778, sample SAMEA3449207) | human gut metagenome | biome: human gut; feature: human-associated habitat; material: faeces | place: United Kingdom | collected 2010/2012 ...
GCGGGAGTGCCGCCAGATGCTGCGGGTGGCCCGGTCCGGCAAATACGACGGCTACGACGCTATTTTGACGCTGCATGCGGGCGCGGGCGGCACGGAAGCTCAGGACTGGGCAAGCATGCTCGAGCGTATGTACTTGCGCTACGCCGAACGCGCCGGATTCTCCGCGAAGCTCACGGAAGAAACCGAAGGCGACGTCGCAGGCATCAAAGGCTGCACGATCTACGTTCAGGGCGAATGGGCCTACGGCACGCTTCGCACCGAAACGGGCATTCACCGTCTGGTGCGCAAGAGCCCCTTTGACGCCAACGCTCGCCGTCATACGTCGTTTGCCTCTGTGTACATCTACCCGGAAATCGACGACTCGATCGAAATCACGATCAATCCGGCCGATCTTCGCGTGGACGTCTTCCGCGCTTCGGGCGCCGGCGGCCAGCACGTGAACAAGACCTCCTCCGCCGTGCGGCTGATCCACAAGCCGACGGGCATCGTTGTGGCGTGTCAGGAGGAGCGTTCGCAGGTGCAGAACCGCGCGAAGTGTATGCAGATGCTTGCGAGCAAGCTCTATGAAATGGAGCGTGAGCGTGTGGAGAGCGCCGTGACGAACGAGCGCCGCGCGCAGGTCGGTACCGGGATGCGCAACGAGCGCATCCGCACCTACAACTTCCCACAGAACCGCGTCACCGACCACCGCTTGACGGGGGACAGCAAGAATTTCAACATCGACGCCGTCATCAACGGCGACCTTGACCCGATCATTGACGCGCTGACCATGCAGGCGCAGGCAGAAAAGCTGCGCGAGAGCACGGAGAGCTGAGCGCTTCAGACGCACAGAAGGGGGAACCTTTTTGAACACCCGATACTTTACCATCACCGATCCTGCGCGGGAGAGCGCGGCGGTCAAACAGGCCGCGGACATTCTGCGCCGCGGCGGGCTGCTCGCCATCCCGACCGAGACGGTCTACGGCCTCGGCGCGGACGGACTGAACGCGGACGCCGTGCGGCACATTTTTGAGGCCAAGGGCCGCCCGCAGGATAACCCGCTCATCCTGCACATCCCCGATGCGAGCTGGCTCGCGCGCTACTGCAAGGACGTGCCGGAGACGGCGTACCGCCTTGCCGGGCGCTTCTGGCCCGGGCCGCTGACGATGATACTGCCGAAGGCGGACTGCGTGCCGCTCGTCACCACCGGCGGACTGGACACCGTCGGAATGCGCTGCCCCGACCACGCGGTGACGCGCGCCATCATCGCCGCCGCAGGCGTTCCGGTCGCCGCGCCGAGCGCCAACACCTCGGGCCGTCCGAGCTGCACGACCGCCGCGCACGTCCGCGAGGACATGGACGGCAGGATCGACGGCGTGGTGGACGGCGGGCCCTGCCGCGTGGGTGTGGAATCGACCATCATCGACCTGACCTGTACGCCGCCGCGCCTGCTGCGCCCGGGCGGGCTGCCGCTCGAGGAGCTGCGCGCCGTGCTCGGCGAGGTGGCGGTGGATAAGGCGGTCACGCAGCAGATGGCGGCGGGGGAGAGGCCCCGCGCACCGGGCATGAAGTACCGTCACTACGCACCAAAGGCGCCCGTCACGGTCGTCACCGGCTCGCCCCGTGCGAGCGCGCGGCGGCTGCTCGCCGCGCTCGGCGCGCGGGACGGCGTGATCTGCTTCGACGAGTTCGCGCCGCTCTTTGCGGGGCACATCGTTCACCGGCTCGGCGCGAGCGGCGACAAGCTCGCGCAGTCGCAGCACGTTTTTGACGCGCTGCGCACCTTCGACGCGACGGACGTGCCCGCCATCTGGGCGCAGTGTCCCGACAGCGCGGGGCTTGGCCTCGCCGTCGGCAACCGGCTGAAAAAGGCCGCCGGCTTCCACACGGAGGAGGCGGACGGCGCCTTTGTCCTCGGCATCACCGGCGGCACCGGCGCAGGCAAGACGACGCTGCTGCGCGCGCTGGAAAAGCGCGGCGCGCTGGTGCTCGACTGCGACGCGGTGTATCACGAAATGCTCCGGACCGACGCGCCGCTGCGCGCCGACCTGACCGCCGCGTTCGGCGATGTCTTCGCCCCCGACGGCGGATTGGACCGGCAAAAGCTGGGCAATATAGTTTTCGGCGACGCCGGCGCGCTTGCGCAGCTCGACGCCATCATCTTCCGCCATCTGCCCCGCGCGCTCGCGCGGCGCATGGAGGAAAGCGGCGCGCGGCTCATCGCGCTCGACGCCATCAAGCTCGTGGAGAGCGGCCTCGGCGCGCTCTGCGACGTGACCGTCGCGGTCACCGCGCCGGAGGAGGTGCGCGTGCGCCGCATCATGACGCGCGACGGCATCTCCGAGGACTACGCCCGCGCCCGTGTGCGTGCGCAGCGCAGCGAGGAGGCGTTCCGCGCGGACTGCGACGCGGTCTTTGAAAACAACTACCCGACTCCCGCGCAGGCTGCGTTTGCCGCGGAGAAGTTTCTGGATACCATTATTAAAAAATCCAAGGAGGAATGAACCATGGCAGAGAAGAAAAAGAACGAGTGGGCGGAGAAGCTCGCTTATGCGCCCAAGAACGGATATGAGCGCCTGAGCGCTGAGGAGGAGCAGGCAATGCACGCCTACTGCGAGGACTACAAGGATTTCCTTGACCACGGCAAGACCGAGCGGCTGTGCGTGGAGCACTGCATCGAGCTGGCCAGCGCGCGCGGCTTCGTGCCCTACGAGAAGGGCATGGCGCTCAAGACGGGCGATAAAGTCTACTATAACAACAGGGGTAAAGCAATTATGCTTGCCGTCATCGGCGAACAGAACCTCAGCCACGGCGCGAACATCGGCGCGGCGCACACCGACGCGCCCCGCCTGGACCTCAAGCCCCGCCCGCTCTACGAGGAGTCCGAGCTGGCGTACTTTAAGACGCACCACTATGGCGGCATCCGCAAGTACCACTGGGTGACCATCCCGCTCGAGCTGCACGGCGTGGTCGTGCGCGGCGACGGTTCCACGGTCGCCGTCCACATCGGCGCGGACGAGGGCGACCCGCAGTTCATCATCAACGATCTGCTGCCGCACCTCGGTCGTGAGCAGGGCAAAAAGCCGCTCAACGAGGCCATTCCCAGCGAGAGCCTGAACCTGCTCGTCGGCGGACGTCCGCTCGCGGGCGAGGACTGCTCGGATCGCTTCAAGCTCAACGTCCTCAAGCTCCTCAACGAGAAATACGGCATCGTGGAGGAGGACCTCATCTCCGCCGAGCTGGAGGTCGTGCCCGCCGGCAAGGCGCGCGACATTGGCTTCGACCGCAGCTTCATCGCCTCCTACGGTCACGACGACCGCGTGTGCGCCTACGCGGAGCTTGCGGGCATCTTCGACGCGAAAAGCCCGAAGCGCACCGCCGTGTGCATCTTCGCGGACAAGGAGGAGATCGGCTCCGAGGGCGTTTCCGGTATGCTCTCGCAGGCGTTCGACAAGTTTATGGCGGACCTGTGCGAGGCGCAGGGCGTCGCGCTGCGCGACTGCCTGGCAAACTCCTTCTGCCTGAGCGCGGATGTGACCGCCGCCTACGACCCGAACTTTGCCGACGTGTACGATAAGCGCAACGCCGCCTTCGTCAACTACGGCGTGGGCCTTTGCAAGTACACCGGCGCGGGCGGCAAGTCCGGTGCGAGTGACGCTTCCGCCGAGGTCGTGGGCCGCGTGCGTAAGCTGCTCAACGACAACGGCGTGTTCTGGCAGATGGCGGAGCTCGGCAAGACCGACGCGGGCGGCGGCGGCACGGTCGCCAAGTTCATGGCGCAGCGCAACATCGACACGCTCGACGCAGGCGTTCCCGTGCTCTCCATGCACGCGCCCTACGAGACGGTCGCCAAGCTCGACTGCTATATGACCTACAAGACCATGCGTGTGATCTTTGAGCAGAATTGACGAAAAAACGGCAGGGGAACCACCCTGCCGTTGTCATGCTGTTAGGTTAATGTAAAGAATCTGTAACTTTGCTTGTTTCCGCGCTTAGAGCGTGGTACACTGGGTGTTAAGAAATACAGAAAAGGAAGTTTTGCCATGACGAAGCTCTATACCGACACCTCGGCCAATCTGCCGCTCGCGCTGCTGCGCGAGTACGATATCGCGGTCATTCCGTTTTCCTACACGGTCAACGGCGTGGCGGAGGACTACAACGAGGAGACGGACTTCGACGGCAAGGCCTTCTACGACGCCATGCGCCGGGGCGCCGAGGTCAAGACCTCAATGGTCAACCCCGCAACGGCGGCGGCGTTCTTTGAACGCGCGCTCGCGCAGGGCGACGATGTGCTCTACGTCGGTATGTCCGGCGGCATCAGCGGCACGGCGCACGCCGCCGCGCTCGCGGCGGAGGAGCTGCGGGAAAAATATCCTCGCGCCAAAATCATGACCATCGACACCTATGCCGCCTCGCTCGGCGAGGGCCTGCAGGTGCTCGAGGCGGCGGAGCTGCTGCGCGCGGGCAGGAGCTTTGAGGAGGTCGGCGACCGCATTCTCGCGCGCCGCCCCCACATGTGCCAGTTCTTCACGGTGGACGATCTGAACTACCTCAAGCGCGGCGGGCGCATCTCCGGCGCGGCGGCGCTGGTCGGCTCGGTGCTCGGCATCAAGCCCATCCTGCGCGGCGACGAGACGGGCCACATCGTTTCCTGCGGCAAGGTGCGCGGGAATAAGAAGGCCTACGCCGAGCTGGCGGACTATTTCGATAAGCGCGCGCTGGATAAGACCGCGCGCATCGGCATCGCCCACGCGGACAACCGCGAGGGAACGGATTATCTGCTCGGTCTTCTGCGCGAAAGGGGCTTTACCGGCGAATGCCTCGAGGTCTACTACGAGCCGGTCACCGGCGCGCACGTCGGCCCCGGCACGGTGGCGCTCTTTTTCTACGGCACGGAAAAATAATGGGATACATAGCGGGAAAGCATACGGCGCGCCGTATGCTTTCTCATTTTTCTGCAAATCCTACCTTGTGAGAAAAGAGGAGGGATGCGCCATGACGGAACCGACAAAGCCGAACGAGAACGAGGAGCAGAGGTCTGCGCCCGAGCAGACGCCGCCCATGCAGCCCATCGTGGATATGGGAGCCGTGACCACGCGCACCGCGCGCGGCACGGTCTACTGCCTGACGGTCGTCGGGCAGATCGAGGGCCACAGCCTGCTGCCCAATACCGTGAAAACGACCAAGTATGAGCACGTTCTGCCGCTGCTTGCGGCGCTCGACGAGAGCGAGGAAATCGACGGCGTACTCTTCCTGCTCAACACCTGCGGCGGCGACGTGGAGGCGGGGCTCGCCATCGCCGAGCTGATCGCGGGCATGAGAAAGCCGACCGTTTCGCTCGTGCTCGGCGGGGGACACTCCATCGGCGTGCCGCTGGCCGTTGCGCCGAAGCGCTCGCTCATCGCGCCGAGCGCGTCCATGACCGTCCACCCCATCCGCACGAACGGCACGCTCATCGCCGCGCCGCAGACCTATCACTACTTCGACCGCCTGCAGGAGCGCATCGTGCGCTTTGTGACGAAGAACTCCGGCATATCCGAGAAAAAGCTGCTCGCGCTCATGCTGGCCGCCGAGGACATGGCCGCCGACGTCGGCAGCATCCTCTACGGTGAGGAGGCGGTGGCGGACGGACTCATCGACCGTGTCGGCACGCTCGCCGACGCCTACGAGGAGCTTTACACGCTCATCGCCGCATCCCGTGCGGCGACGAAGCCGCGGCGGAAACGCGCGGCACAGGAAAAATGAAGCGAAAAGACGCCCGACGGGCGTCTTTTTTACACTCTGTTCATCATTCGCTCTTGAAAAACGAGGGGGAAAATGGTATAGTACATAAGTTAAAATATGTCTTTTTCTGCCTATTTTTACTCCCTTGCACAAAGGAGATCACGGAATGTACTTAAAAGCGCTCGAAATTCAAGGATTTAAGAGCTTTCCCGATAAAACCGTATTGAACTTCGGTGAGGATATCACCGCCATCGTCGGCCCCAACGGCAGCGGCAAGTCCAACGTGTCGGACGCGATCCGCTGGGTCATGGGCGAGCAGTCGAGCAAATCGCTGCGCGGCGCGAAGATGGAGGACGTCATCTTCGGCGGCACGGAAAAGCGCAGCCAGATGGGCTTCGCGCAGGTGACGCTCGTGCTCGACAACACCGAGCACATCTTCCCCCGAATGGAGGAGAGCGAGGTTGCCGTCACCCGCCGGTATTACCGCAGCGGCGAGAGCGAATACTACATCAACAAGCAGAGCGTGCGCCTGCGCGACGTGAACGAGCTGTTCATGGATACCGGCATGGGCCGCGAGGGCTATTCCATCGTCGGTCAGGGCAAGATCGACGAGATATTGTCGGTCAAGAGCGCCGACCGCCGCGAGATCTTCGAGGAGGCGGCGGGCATCTCCAAGTTCCGCCACCGCAAGGAGGAGACGGAGCGCAAGCTCGAGCGCACGGAGGAGAACCTCGTGCGCATCAACGACAAGATCGCCGAGCTGGAGCTGCAGGTCGGGCCGCTGCGCTCGCAGGCGGAGAAGGCGAAGAAATACCTGATCCTCCGCGACGAGCTGCGCACACTGGAGATCTCCGTCTGGCTCGAAAACCTGGACAAGATCAAGACCGATTCCATCAAGCTCAACACCGACTATGCTCTTGCCCAGCAGGAGCTGGAGCGCGCGAACGCCGCGCTGGACGAGCTGTACGCCGCCTCCGAGCAGTTTGCGGAAAAGGCACACGCGAACGACATGGAGCAGGAGCGCCTGCGCACCGAGTGCGCCGAGCTGGACGCAAAGCGCAACGAGGAGGACGCCGCTGTGGCGGTGCTGCGCACGGGCATCGAGCACAACCGCGCGAGCATCGAGCGCGTGGAGAACGACCTGCGCGACCAGTCGGGCCGCGCGGAGAGCCTGACCGCGCAGATCGCTGCGAAGCACGCGCGCATCGAGGAGCTTGCCGCGCAGGCGGCGGAGCTCGAGGAGGAGCTTCGCGCCTTCCTCGCGCAGGCGGAGGAGCTTGCCCGCACGGCCGGCGAGGCCGGCAGCGAGGTCGAGGCTCTGCGCGCGAAGGAAGCGCTGGCGGCCTCCGACGCGGCGGACTGCCGCGCGGACATGAGCGCGATAAACGCGGGCCTTGCCGAGCTCTCCGAGCGCCGCGCGGCGCTTGAAGCGGAGAGCGAGAGCGTGGACGGTCAGCTGACCGAGAAGCGCAGGGCTGCGTCCGCGTCCCGCCGCGCCCTTGAGGAGGCGCAGGAGGAGGCCGACGCCGTGCGCAACATCATCTCCGGCCATACCCTCAAGATGGAGGGGCGCGTCAAGCGCGAGGAGACGGCGCGGCAGAAGAGCATCGACCTCACGATGGAAAAGAACAACCTCGACTCCCGCATCCATCTTCTGAGCGAGATGGAAAAAGAGTACGAGGGCTTCAATAAGGCGGTCCGTCTGATCATGCAGGCGGCGGAGAAGAACGTGCTGCGCGGCGTGCACGGGCCGGTCGCCAACCTGATGACGACCGACAAGCGCTATGCCGTCGCCATCGAGATCGCTCTCGGCGCGGGAATGCAGAACGTGGTCGTAGACCGCGAGGAGGATGCCAAGAGCGCCATCAACTTCTTAAAGCAGCGCGACGGCGGCCGCGCGACCTTCCTGCCGCTGACCGCCATCCGCGGCGATGTGCTGCGCGAGGCGGGCGTCGAGCGCGAGTACGGCTACGTCGGCGTCGCGTCGCAGCTCGTGCAGTTCGATAAGCGGTACACGGAAATTTTCAACAATCTGCTCGGCCGCACCATCGTGGTCGAGGATATGGACTGCGGCATCGCCATCGCGAGAAAGTACAGCAATCGTTTCCGCATCGTCACGCTCGACGGGCAGGTCTTGAACCGCGGCGGCAGCATGACCGGCGGCTCGGTGAGCCGCAGCGCGGGCATTTTGAGCCGCGCCAACGAGCTCAAGGAGCTGACTGCCCGGCGGGAAGCCTTAACGGAGAAGCTCGATGCCGCGCTCCGCGAGGCGGACGAGGCCAAGCGCGACCTGAACGCCGCGCAGTATGAGCTGGACGTCGCGCGCGAGCAGCAGCGCGGCGCGGAGGACGCGGTGCTCCGCCTGACGGGCGAAAAGAAGCAGTACGATATGCTGCTCGAATCGCTCCGCTCGCGCGAGAGCGACATTGCCGCCGAGCTCGAGAGCATCACCGCGCGCACGGCGGAGCTGAAAAAGGCAGCCGCCGCCCGCGAGGAGGAGATCAAAAAGCACGAGGCCGAGGCCGCACGCTGCCGTGCGGAGAGCGAGGAAAAGCTCGCCGGCCAGAACGAGCTCCAACGCGACAGCGCGCACCTCGGCGACGAGATCGCCGCGCGCAAGAGCACGCTTGCGGGCTTTACCGCCGAGCGGGAGACGACCGAACGTGCGCTGGGCGACCTCGAGACGCTCGCCCAGCAGATGCGCGGCGACGAGGACGGACGCCGTGCGCTCATCGAGGACTACCGCGCGAAGATCAAGGTCGCGGAGGAGGAGATCGCGCAGCATGACGCGGTGACCGCATCTCTGCGCGCCGACGCCGAGAAACGCAGGGCGGAGCTGGCGGAGCTGGCGGAGGCCAAGCTGACGCTTGAGGGCGAGCGCAGCGCGAACGACCGCAGATACCGCGAGTGCAATGAGCTGCTCTCTCAGACACAGGCCGCCGCGGGCAGGCTCGAGCAGAAGCGTGTTACCGCCGCGATGGAGGAAAAGCAGATATTGGATAAGCTCTGGGAGAGCTACGAGCTGTCCCACTCCGCGGCGCAGGAGCAGCGCATCGAGCTGGAGAGCGTGCCGAAGGCGAGCCGCCGCATCAATGAATTGAAGCGCGAGATCAACGGCCTCGGCAATGTCAACGTCGGCGCCATCGAGGAATTCGACCGCGTGAACACGCGCTATACCTACCTCACCGGACAGCGCGACGATGTGGAAAAGGCCAAGGAGGAACTGCTGGGCGTCATTGAGAACATCACGAGCGAGATGACGGTCATCTTCAAGGAGCAGTTCGCTCTCATCCGCGAGAGCTTTCAGGAGACCTTCCTCGAGCTCTTCGGCGGCGGCAAGGCCACGCTCGAGCTGGAGGACGAGAACGCCGTGCTCGACTGCGGCATCGAGATCAAGGTCCAGCCGCCGGGCAAGGCGCTCAAGACGCTCTCGCTGCTCTCGGGCGGCGAGAAGGCGTTCGTCGCCATCGCGCTCTACTTCGCCATTCTCAAGGTCCACCCCACGCCGTTCTGCGTGATGGACGAGATCGAGGCGGCGCTCGACGAGCCGAATGTCATCCGCGTGGCGCACTATATGCGCCGCATCTGCGACAAGACGCAGTTCATCGTCATCACCCACCGCCGCGGCACGATGGAGGCCGCCGACGTGCTCTACGGCGTGACGATGCAGGAGCGCGGCGTGAGCAAGGTGCTGACCATCAACATGAACGACATGGCGAAAGAACTGAACATCAAGGGGTAAGACGATGGGTATTTTTGCAAGGATCAAAAAGGCGTGGTACGACAGCATCATCTGGGAGACCATCGACGAGGATTTCTACGACGAGCTGGAGGAGAGCCTGATCATGGCAGACCTCGGCGCGTCGGTCGCGGCGGACGCCGTGAAGGAGCTGCGTAAGGTGGTATACGAAAAGAGCATTCAGCGCGGCGACGACGTCAAGCAGGCGCTGCGCGATATTTTGGAAAAGAAGCTCGAGGTCGGCGATACGAGCCTCGACCTCTCCACGACGCCGAGCGTCGTGCTCATCATCGGCGTGAACGGCGTGGGCAAGACCACGAGCATCGGCAAGCTCGCCAACCGCTACAAAAAGCAGGGTAAGCGCGTGCTGCTGTGCGCGGCGGATACCTTCCGCGCGGCGGCGGCGGACCAGCTCGAAATTTGGGCAGACCGTGCGGGCGTGGAGATCGTGCGCAGCCGCGAGGGCGCCGATCCCGGCGCGGTGCTGTTCGACTCGCTCGCCGCGGCAAAGGCGAGAAATGTGGACGTCGTGTTCTGCGACACGGCGGGCCGCCTGCACAACAAGGCGAACCTGATGCAGGAGCTGGCAAAGCTGCGCAAGATCATCGACCGCGAAACGCCGGACGCCGCCAAGGAGACGCTGCTCGTGCTCGACGCGACCACGGGGCAGAACGGCTTGCAGCAGGCGAAGGTGTTCCGCGAGACGGCGGGCCTGACCGGCATCATCCTTACGAAACTGGACGGCACGGCCAAGGGCGGCATCTGCGTCGCCATCGCGCAGGAGCTTGGCGTGCCGGTGAAGTTCGTCGGCCTCGGCGAGGGCATCGACGACCTGCAGCCCTTTGACGCGAAGGAGTATGTCAACGCGCTCATCTGAGCGCGCCGGATGAACAGGGAGGCACGGCATGGAGATCACGAACATCTGCCCCTACTGCGGAGGGGAAATGCGCGAGGGCGCGCTCCCTGCGTACAAGTACGCGCTTCGCTGGTGTCCGAGCGATGAGCGCGGCGGCATCGTGGAGGGGGAACCCGTTCGGCTGAGCAAGACGCCTGTACTCGGAGGCGTCTATGCGCCCGCGCTCTATTGCGGGAGCTGCCGCGTGGTGATCGTTCCCGTGCCGGAGATCGAGACCTTTGCGGACAAGGCTGGCAAATGGCTGGATAAAACACTCGGCTCGCTCGGCGACAGGATAGACCTTGCGGCGGAGCGCCGCGAGGAGGAGAAGGCCGCGCGGGAGAGAGAAGAAAAACGGAACAAGGACCCGTGGGAGGTATAGCATGAAGCTGGTATTGGCAACGCAGAACCCCAAGAAATTAAAGGAAATGAACGAGATCCTGAGCCATCTCGGCGTGGAGGTCGTGAGCGAGGCGGAGCTGGGCGTGAGGATCGAGGTCGAGGAGACCGGCGAGACCTTCACCGACAATGCCCGCCTGAAAGCGACGGCGGTGATGCAGGCGACCGGCCTGCCCGCTGTGGCGGACGACTCCGGCCTCTGCGTGGACGCGCTCAACGGCGGCCCCGGCGTGTACAGCGCGCGCTTCGGCGGCGAGGGACTGGACGACAAGGGACGCTACACATTGCTCCTCGAGATGCTGCGCGGGCAGACCGACCGCGCCGCGCACTTCCACACCTCCATCGTCTGTGCGTTCCCGAACGGCGACGAGCTGGTGTGCGAGGGCGAGTGCCCGGGCACCATCGCGTTCGCGCCGATGGGCGAGGGCGGCTTCGGCTACGACCCCGTATTCTTTGTGCCTGAGCTGCGCAAGACCTTCGGCCAGCTCACGGCGGAGGAAAAGGCGTCCGTCTCGCATCGCGGGAAAGCGCTGCGCGCCTTTGCCGCGGCACTCGACGACTATCTGAAAGGAAACGAATAAATGGAACTGACCGGAAAGCAGCGCGCCCAGCTGCGCGCCATGGCGAATGAGCTGGAGCCTATCGTCCACATCGGCAAGGACGGCATCGGCGAGAATCTCGTCAAGCAGGCGAACGACGCGCTTGAGGCGCGCGAGCTCATCAAGTGCCGCGTGCTCGATAACAGTATGCTCACCGCGCGCGAGGCGTGCGACGAGCTCAGCCGCCTCACCCGCTCCGAGCAGGTGCAGGTCATCGGCACGAAATTCGTGCTCTATCGCGAGACGCACGCCAAGCCCAAGGAAAAGCGCATCGCGCTCGTGAAGGATAAGAAGAAAAAGACCGTCTGAACAGGACGATAAAGAGGGATTTTCATTGAAGATCGGAATTTACGGCGGCAGCTTCAACCCGCCGCATCTGGGGCACCAGAACGCCGCCGTCGAGGCGGCGGAGAAGTGCGCGCTGGATAAGCTTCTGCTCATTCCGGCGGGTATCCCGCCGCACAAGGTGATGGAGCAGGGGAGCCCCGCGAACGAACACCGCCTCGCCATGACGCGGCTCATGGGCGGACAGGCCGCGCTTCAAAGCGGCGTCGAGATCGAGGTGCTCGACCTCGAGATGGCACGCGAGGGCAAGAGCTATACCGTCGATACGCTCCGCGCCCTGCGCCGGCAGTACCCCAACGACGAGCTGCTGCTCTTTATGGGGACGGATATGTTCTTCTCCTTTGAGAGCTGGCGCGCGCCGGAGGAGATTGCAAAGCTCGCGAAAGTTGTTGCTTTCTACCGCAACGCGGATGACAGCGCCGCGGCCTTTGCCGCGCAGGCGGAAAGACTCCGTGCGCGCTTCGGCGGCAGCTTTGAAGCGCTCGCGCTCGACCGCGTGATCGAGGTTTCCTCGACCGCGCTGCGCGCGGGTATGGCAAGCGGCACGAGCGAAGCGATGCTCGAGCCGCAGGTCTACGGCTATATCCTGCGCGAGCATTTATACGGAACAAATCTTGATCTCAAGCGTCTAACGGTACAGCAGCTCCGTCCCATCGCGCTGAGCTATCTCAAGGCGAAGCGCTGCGCCCATGTGCTCGGCACGGCGGCGACGGCGGTGAAGCTGGCGGAGAAATACGGCGCAGACATCCACCATGCGGAGGTCGCGGGACTGCTGCACGACTGCACAAAGAAGCTTTCGATGCCGGAGCAGCTCGCGCTGTGCGAGAAGTACGGCATCGCGCTTGACGCGCTGGAGAAAAAGGCGCTCAAGCTGCTCCACGCCAAGACCGGCGCGGCGCTCGCGCGGGACGTGTTCGGCGTGGACGATGAAATTTACAATGCGATCCTCTGGCATACGACCGGAAAGCCGGACATGACGGTGCTGGAAAAGGTCATCTACCTCGCGGACTTCATCGAGCCGACGCGCGATTTTCCGGGCGTGGACGCGCTGCGGAGGACCGTGTGGGAGGATCTGGACCGCGGGCTTCTGATGGGCCTTGAAATGACGGTCGAGGAAATGGAGGAGATGGGGAACCCCATCCACGTCAACACCTTGGCGGCACGTGATTATCTGAAAGGAAAGACAAATGAAGGGAAAGCGGGAAGCGGACAACAACTTTAACTTCAAATCGGAAAAGCTCGACGAGCTGCGCTCCCGTGTGGACGCGGCCTTCGACGAGCACGGCGACGAGGCGTGGGAGCAGATCAAGGGCATTTTCACCCACCCCAAAAGACTGCTCGTCGCCGCGCTGGCGGCGGTGCTGCTCGTCGGCGTGATCACCGTCGGCGGCTATCTGCTGAAGATCCGTGCGCCGGAGCTGCCGAACAAGGACAATACGCAGAAGGATCCCAACCGGCCGCAGGTCGATGAGATCGACTACGGCGACGGTGTGCGCCCGCGCGTGAGCGGCGAGCGCAAGAGCAAGGACTTCTACACGGTGCTCGTGCTCGGCCGCGACACGGGCGGCGGCGGCAACACCGACACGATGCTGCTCGCGAGCTACGACGTGACGAACCAGAAGGCGACGGTCATGTCCATCCCGCGCGACACGATGGTGAACGTCCCGTGGGATGTGAAGAAGATCAACTCCGTCTACAACTACTACGGCGGGGGCGATAAGGGCATCAAGGCGCTCTATAAGGAGATCTCCCAGCTCGTCGGCTTTGAGCCGGATTATCAGGTGGTCGTGGAGTGGGAGGCCGTCGGCGCGATCGTGGAGGCCATCGGCGGCGTGTACTTCGACGTGCCCTACAACATGGACTACCATGACCAATATCAGGATCTTGTCATCGAGCAGGAAAAGGGCTACCGCAAGCTCAACGGCGACGACGCCATGCAGGTCATCCGCTGGCGCAAGAACGACTCCAACAGCCCCTACGGCAACCCGCAGATCGGCGACAGCGGGCGTATGCAGATCCAGCAGGATTTCCTCAAGGCGGTCATCAAGCAGCTTCTGCAGCTCAAGAACGTGGTCAACCCCGGTAAGCTCGCCGAGGTGTTCCAGGAGAATGTGGAGACCGACCTCTCCTTTGAAAACATCCTCTGGTTCGGCAAGCGGGCGGTGTTCGGCGGCCTTTCGCTGGAGGACGTGAGCTTCATGACCATGCCGTGGACGGGCGTATACGTTTACAGCCGCACGCTCAGCGCCGAGTACGGCAGGACGATGAAGCTCGACTATGTGGTGCCGCAGGCCAACGCGCTGCTGGACCTGGTGAACGATTCCCTCAGTCCGTTCACGGAGAAATTCACGCTGCGCGATCTGGATATCATGTCCGTCAACGCGGACGGCTCGCTCGCCTCCTCCACCGGACGGGTGGAGGACAGCAAGGCGGCGGCCGCGCCGCCGGTGTTCGTTGATCCGTACACGGGAAGGATCGCGAACAGCTCGGAGAGCACGGGCGGCGAAACGGAAGAAAACGATCCGCCGGCAGAGGTGACCTCGGGAAGCCTGACGGTCATCGGCGAGACGACGGGAAACGAATAAATCGGAAAGGGAAAAGAGAATGGTAAACGCAAAGGAAATGGCGCTTGCGGCCGCCAAGGCGCTCGACAGCAAGAAGGGCCGCGACATCAAGGTGCTGGAGATCGACAAGATCACCACGCTGGCGGATTATTTCGTCATCTGCTCCGGCGGCAGCAACACGCAGATCAACGCGCTGTGCGACGAGGTGGAAAAGGAGCTGGATCAGCTCGGCGAGCAGCCCATTCACCGCGAGGGCTATCGCGGCGGCACCTGGGTGCTGCTGGACTACGGCTGCGTGGCGATCCATGTGTTCAACGAGGAGGCCCGCGCGTTCTACGGGCTGGAGCGCTTGTGGAGCGACGGCCACGCGCTGGACCTCACCGGCGTGCTGACGCCGGACGCGGCAAAATAAAAGCGTAAAAATAGAAGCGACTATGGAAATACAGAAGGAGAAAGTCATGAAGTACGATTTCGCAGCCATTGAGAAAAAATGGCAGGACAAGTGGGAGCAGGAAAAGCCCTACGCCGCCGTGACCGGCGACCCGAGACCGAAATTCTACGGGCTCATCGAGTTCCCGTACCCTTCCGCCGCCGGATTGCACGTCGGCCATCCGCGCCCCTTTACGGCAATGGACATCATCTGCCGCAAGAAGCGGATGCAGGGCTACAACGTCCTCAATCCCATCGGCTTTGACGCCTTCGGTCTGCCGACCGAGAACTTTGCCATCAAGAACCACATCCATCCCGCCATCGTCACGCAGCAGAACATCAGGAACTTCACCCGCCAGCTCAAGATGCTCGGCTACGGCTTCGACTGGGACCGTGTGGTGGACACCACCGACCCCAATTACTACAAGTGGACGCAGTGGATCTTCCTGCAGATGTTCAAGCATGACCTGGCCTACAAGACCACCATGCCCGTCAACTGGTGCACGAGCTGCAAGTGCGTGCTGGCAAACGAGGAGGTCGTTGAGGGTGTTTGCGAGCGCTGCGGCAGCGAGGTCATCCGCAAGGAAAAGAGCCAGTGGATGCTGCGCATCACGAAGTACGCCGACCGCCTGATCGACGATCTGGACGATGTGGACTTCATCGAGCGCGTCAAGACCCAGCAGCGCAACTGGATCGGCCGCTCCACCGGTACGGAGGTCACCTTCAAGACCAACACCGAGGACGATATCACCGTCTATACCACCCGTGTGGATACGCTCTTCGGCGTGACCTACACGGTCATCTCTCCCGAGCACCCGCTGCTCAAGAAGTGGCAGCCCCTTATCAAGAACTGGGACGAGGTCGCCGCCTATCAGGAGGCCGCCGCCCGCAAGAGCGACTTTGAGCGCGGCGAGCTCAATAAGGACAAGACCGGCGTGCGCCTCGACGGCATCGAGGTCGTCAACCCCGCCAACGGCAAGGTCGTGCCGATGTTCGTCTCCGACTACGTTCTGATGGGCTACGGCACCGGCATCGTCATGGGCGTTCCGGGCCACGACCAGCGCGACTGGGACTTCGCCACCGCGTTCAACATCCCCATCGTCGAGGTCGTCGAGGGCGGCGACATCACCAAGGAGGCCTTCACGCTCAAGGACGATACGGGCATCATGGTCAACTCCGGCTTCCTCAACGGCATGACCGTCAAGGAGGCTATCCCCGCGATGAAGCAGTATGCCATCGAGCAGGGCTGGGGCCATGAGAAGGTCAACTACAAGCTGCGTGACTGGGTGTTCTCCCGCCAGCGCTATTGGGGCGAGCCCATTCCTCTGGTCAACTGCCCGACGTGCGGCTGGGTGCCCGTTCCCGAGGAGGAGCTGCCGCTCGTTCTGCCGCAGGTCGAGAGCTACGAGCCGACCGACGACGGCGAGAGCCCCATCTCCAAGATGACCGACTGGGTCAACACGAAATGCCCGAAGTGCGGCGGCCCCGCCAAGCGCGAGACCGACACCATGCCGCAGTGGGCGGGGTCGAGCTGGTACTTCCTGCGCTATATGGACCCGCACAACGACAAGGCGCTCGTCTCCCACGAGGCGGAGAATTACTGGGGCCCCGTGGACTGGTACAACGGCGGCATGGAGCATACCACGCTCCACCTGCTCTACTCCCGCTTCTGGCATAAGTTCCTGTACGACATCGGCGTTGTGCACACCAAGGAGCCCTACGCCAAGCGCACGAGCCACGGCATGATCCTCGGCCAGAACCCGCACTACGTCGGCAACGTCTCCACGCAGGAGGAGAAGGATGCTCTCATTGCCAAGTACGGCAATCAGGCGCTGCGTCCGGCGGTGAAGATGTCGAAGTCCCTCGGCAACGTCGTCAATCCCGACGATGTGGTCAAGGCCTACGGCGCGGACACGATGCGCCTTTATATCATGTTCATCGGCGACTTCGAAAAGGTCGCGACCTGGTCCGACGACGCGGTGAAGGGCTGCAAGCGCTTCCTCGACCGCGTGTGGAACCTCGCGGAGATGGCAACGGCGGACAAGGCCGTTTCCGAGAAGAACGAGCCCATCATCCACAAGACCATCAAGAAGGTCACGGACGACATCGACACGCTCAAGATGAACACCGCCATCGCCGCGCTCATGACGATGGTCAACGAGTTCTACGCCAACGGCCTCACCCGCGGCGATTTTGAGAAGCTGTTGCTCATGCTCTCACCCTTTGCGCCGCACATGGTCGAGGAGCTGTGGGAGCAGCTTGGCTGTGCCGCTGAGTACGGCAAGATGGCCATGCAGATGCCCTGGCCGGAGTACGACGAGAGCAAGACCGTCGCCGCCCACACCGAGATGGCGGTGCAGGTCAACGGCAAGCTCAAGGGCACCGTCACCGTGGCGATGGACAGTGAGCAGGATGCCGTCGTCGAGGCTGCCCGTCAGGTCGAGAAGATCGCCAAGGCGCTCGACGGGATGCAGATCGTCAAGGTCATTTTCGTCAAGAATAAGCTCATCAACCTGATCGTCAAGCCGCAGTGAGCGAATTTCTGCGAAAAAACGAAAAAGGATATTGACAAGCCGACGGTTTTTCAATATAATACCCACGTTAGTCATGTCAATGACTCTTAAAGAGCACCCAGGAAATAGCCGGGTGCATCGGAGGGAGGGAAAACATAAATGTCCGAGGTCCATGTCAAGGAAGGCGAGAGCCTGGACAGCGCTCTGAAGAGATTCAAGAGAAGCTGCGCCAAGGCCGGCGTTCTGGCGGAGGTCCGCAAGCGCGAGTGCTATGAAAGCCCGAGTGTGAAGCGCCGCAAGAAGAGCGAGGCTGCCCGTAAGAACCGCAATAAGCGCTATTACTAAGATCATTCAAAAAAAGAAGCATCACAGTTGTGATGCTTCTTTTTTTGAGCTTGGTTTCAGCGCTTGTCGCTCACCGCTTCGCGCGCTGCAAGGTGTCGCTGCGGACGCGCAGGTCGTCCTGTACGACGGATTTCGTTTGGTTTCGCGCCGTGCGGCACGAAATGACGCAGGTCGCTTGCTATCCTGCGCGGGGCGTGCTATACTCGTGCCAAAGGGAGTGGATACGATGAAGGAACACATTCTGGCCTTTGGCTGCGAGACGATCGCGCCGCTGCTGACGCGGACCTTTGCACCGCGCAAAATGGCGGTGAAGGCCGTGCCGCTTGCGGACTATGCGCAGACGGTCGGCGCGCTCGCGGGCGCGGCGGATTGCCCGCGCACGGAGGAGGTCTATGCAGGTACGCCGCTCGCGGAGCCGATGCTCGTGTTCTGCGGCTTCTACGGCGACCGCATGAATCAGGCGCTGAACGCCATGCGCCGCACCGGACTGCGCATTCCGTATAAGGCGATGCTGACCGCGGCGAACCGCGGCTGGAGGCCCGCGGAGCTGTTTGCGGAGCTTCAGAAGGAGCACGCGGCGATGACCGCTAAGCGTTGAGCAGCTCCGGCAGGAGGTCGCTGACCTCGGGATACATGAGAAAGGCGGTCTCCATGCCGCGCTCACGTCCGAGCCGGAGCTTGCATCGCAGCATTTCGGCGGTGTCGAAGAGAACAAAATGCGCCCGGCCCTGCGCGGTGTAGCTGAAATAATTCGCGCACAGCTCCTCGGAGAAAAAGACCGCCGCGCCGCACTTCTCCCGCAGCGCGGACAGCTCCTCCGGGGTGAGCGGCGTTCCCTCGCCGCTGCGGCAGGGGAGAACAAAGTCCATCGCAAGGCGCTGACAGTCGAGTGCGATGCGCTGCGTGCCGTAGCGCGCGGCGGCGTCCGAGAGCCGTTCACGCAGTGTCCCGCCGGAGAGCGCGGTGCAGACGAGGACGCTCGCCTCCGGCACGGCGAAGGCTTCCGGCACATAGAGCCGCCGTCCGCTCTGCGTGAGCATCGTGCCGAGCCGCGAGAGAAAGGGAAGACGATCCTCCCGCGCGCCGCCCTCAAAGTCCGCGAGCACGCCGCCGAAGCGGTGCGCATGGCACTCGCCGAGGATGGCGCGGCAGAGCATGGGCAGCTCCGGCAGAGGACCATTGCAGCGGTCGGAGAGACCGAGCAGGCCGCCCTGCGCTCCGCGCGGCAGCTCGCTGCGCAGCAGCCGCCCGCCGTCGCCGACGGCGTAGGCGATGTGGACGAGCGGCACACGGTAGCCGCGGCAGCTTGCGGCCTCCGCCGGCGTGACCGCGAGAAAGACAGACACAGGCGATACCCCCTTGCAGAAAACGGGAAAAATTGGTAGACTACCAATATAGATATGCACCCGGAAAGGAAACCATGCCGATGCTCCTGACACCTCATTGGGTTTTTGACGATTATACCGCCGTGACGCCGGACTTCCTGCGCGCGCATGGCGTGACGCTGCTGCTCACCGACCTCGACTATACGCTCGCGCCCAAGTCCGTCCGCGAGCCGGACGACGCGGTGCGCGCGTGGCTCGCCGCGCTGGCGGCAGCGGGCGTCACCGTCGCCGTTTTGTCGAACAACCGCAGCCCGCGGCGCGTGCAGCGCTTCTGTGCGGGGCTGGGCATCGACTTCGTGGGCCACGCGCAAAAGCCCTCGCGAAGGGGCTACCGCCGCGCGCTGGAGAAGTTCAAAACGCCGCAGGAGCATACGGCGATGCTCGGCGACAAGCTGCTCACGGATATCCTCGGTGCAAAGCGCAGCGGTGTGCTGGCGCTGATGGTGGAGCCGAAGGGCGGCGCGCGCGGTCCGTGGCAGAAGGTGCTCCATGCCCTGCAGGAGCCGTTCAAGCGCGCGAGCGCGCACGACGAGCGCACAGCGCGGCAATAATTTTGCAAAATTTGGCGCAAGATAGAGAAAACTACTTGCAATGAGGCCCTATATGCGGTAAAATACCATAGGTTAAAAACCGATACTTTATGAATTTGAGGAAGTCCGTAGTGATTTCCTCGGGAATATGGAGGAAAAAACTATGGCAACCATTACAGCCGGTGATTTCAGAAACGGCAAGACCTTTGAGATGGACGGCAAGGTCTATCAGGTCGTCGAGTTCCAGCACGTCAAGCCCGGCAAGGGCGCGGCGTTCGTCCGCACCAAGATGCGCAACGTCGAGACCGGCGCGGTCACCGAGACCTCTTTCAACCCCACCGCGAAGTTCGACGAGGCGTTCGTGGAGCGTAAGGACATGGAGTACAGCTACAACGACGGCGATCTTTACTACTTCATGGACCAGGAGACCTACGATATGGTCCCCCTGAACCGCGAGCTGCTCGGCGATGCGTTCCGCTTCGTCAAGGAGAACACCATGTGCAAGGTTCTGTCCGTCAAGGGCCGCGTGTTCGGCATCGAGCCGCCCAACTTCGTTGAGCTGGTCGTTACCAAGTCCGAGCCGGGCGCCAAGGGCGACACCGCCACCAACGTGACCAAGCCCGCCATCGTCGAGACCGGCGCCGAGATCAAGGTCCCCCTGTTCATCAACGAGGGCGACAAGATCCAGATCGACACCCGCACCGGCGAGTACATGGGCCGCGCCAAGTAAAAAAACAAGTCAGCAGGAAACCGTTTGATCTGATCTGAAAGGAGAAGCATTATGGGTATTTCTGAAAAGATCGCTTATCTCAAGGGCCTGATGGAAGGCATGAACGTGGATACGGAGTCCAACGAGGGCAAGCTCTTTGCCGCCGTCGTGGACGTGCTCGATGAGATCGCCCTCGAGGTCGAGGACCTGACCGACGAGGTCATGGAGCTCGGCGACGGGCTGGATGTCATCAGCGACGACCTCTCCGACGTGGAGGACATCGTCTACGACGAGTGGGACGATGACGACGATGATGACGAGGACGACGAGGAAGACGAGGAAGACGAGGAAGACGAGGAAGAGGAGTGCTACGCCACCACCTGCCCCGAGTGCGAGGAGGAGATCTTCTTCGACGACACCATGCTTGAGGACGGTGAGATCATCTGCCCGAACTGCGGCGCGAAGCTGGAGTTCGACCTCTCCGACCTGGCCGATGCCGCGGACGAGGATAAGGACGAGGAGTAAAACCGCAAAACGAAACGCGCAGCCCTTCGGCTGCGCGTTTTTCTATGCTTTTTCAGAACGGCCGCTTGGCGACCTCGACGATGGTATCCAGCATCCCTTGGATCTGCGGGGTGAGAACCTTGTTCTTGTGATAGATGACCTGGCGGAACTGCGACATTTTGCAGTCCTCGACGCGCACCGCGGCAAGACTCTTTTCATGGATGCTCTTTTTCACGGTGTAGAGCGGCAGGACGGTCATGTACGCGGGATTCTCATACAGCAGGCGCAGGGCGAGCACATCGTCCTCCAGCTCGAGGAAGGGACGGATCTCCAAACCCTGACGGGCCAGCTCGGTGTCGAACAGGTCGCGGTAGGCGTTCGTGCGGTTCATCAGGATAAAGGGGTGGTCGACCAGCTCGGCCAGACGGACGCTCTCGCGCGCGGCGAGCGGATTATCGCGGTTTGTGACCACCACGACCTCCTCCTCGGCCTCAAAGACCTTGACGAACTGCGGGTCGAGCACCTGAGAATCGAGCGTGTAAATGAGGTCGAGCTCGTTTTTGAGCAGCTTGTCCTTGAGCGAGGCGACCATGTCGGCGTGCAGGCGCATCATCACATGGGGAAAGCGTTGGCGGAAGGCCGGGACAATGTCGGAGAATGACGCGGTCATAAGGGAATTGAGCGTGCCGACCTGCACCATGCCCGTCAGCTCCGTTTCCTCGGAGGCAAAGACCTGCGCGCGGGCGACGGCGCTGACGATATCGCGGGCGTAGGAGATGAAGTTCTTGCCGTACTGCGTGATGGAGACGTTCTTCCCGATGCGGTCAAACAGACGCACACCCAGCTCGCGCTCAAGCTGCTGGATCTGCACGGTGACGGCGGATTGGGAATAGTCCAGCGCCTCGGCAGCCTTGGAGAAGCTGTTGAGCTCGGTGACCTTCAGAAATGTGACAAGATTGCGGATCTCCATGTGCGTGTATCTCCGATTTCAAAAAATTTAAATGATTCTTCAAATATACTAATAAAAAGAATGAATGTTGTCAAGACCATTCCGAAAAGAAAAAAGGGCTCCTGCCCTTTTTTCTTACTGCTTGGAGGAGAGATAGTAGTCGCTCTCGCCGGGATGGTAGAACGGACAGGCGGGGTAGTCCCCGCGCAGGAATTGGGCCATTTCGTCCTCGTCCAGCTCGGCGCCCTGCTCGCAGGTGTAGCAGTCGTACTCCTCGTCGTAGACGTAGTTCATGCAGTCCTCGCAGCGGCTCTGCTTCGCCATCGCGCGCCCTCCTCAGTCCTTGTACTCGATGTGCAGCAGCTCGTGCGCGCGGTCGGCGAGACCGTTTGCGTACATCGCGTCGATGACCGGGTTGCGCTCGCTGCGCTTGAACATGGCGCTGCGGTCGATCTCGTAGAGCCCCTGCGCGCGCTGGAGCTTTTTCGCCATCAGGGCGTAGGGCTGGCCCGCGCCGCCGACGCAGCCGGTGCGGCAGGACATGACCTCGACGAGGTCCGCCTGCACCTCGCCGCTCTGGATCTGGTCGAGCAGCTTCGCGGCGCTGCCGAGTCCGTGGACGATGGCGGCGCGCACCTTGCGGCCGTTGATCGTGACCTCGGCAAAGCGGACGGCGTCCGTGCCGCGGAGGCCGCTGTGCTCGATGGTGCGCAGGGCGTTCTTGCTCTTGTCGGGGGTGCAGCAGCGGATGACCGCCTCAGCCACGCCACCGCTCGTGCCGAAGATCTCCGCCGCGCCGGAGCCCATGCCGTAGGGCAGGTCGGGGGATTCCTTCTCCAGCATCTGAAAGCGGATGCCGGACTCCTTCATCATCTGCACGACCTCCTGCGTGGTGAGCACAAGGTCGACGTAGGGGACGCCGTAGGCGTCGCGGAACTCCTCGCGCCGCGCCTCCATCTTCTTGGCGGTGCAGGGCATGATGGCGATGTGGAAGGTCGTGCGGCCGTCCTCGGCGTCCTTCTTGCGGTAGTTTTCCTTGAGCACGGACGCAAACATCTGCATGGGGGAGCGGGCGGTGGAGAGATTCTTCAGAAATTCGGGCCGCTCGTTTTCCACATACTTCACCCACGCGGGGCAGCAGGAGGTCATCAGCGGCAGGTTCTCGCCGGTCTCGAGCCGGCGCAGGAACTCGGCGGATTCCTCGCGCACGGTGAGGTCCGCGCCGAAGATGGTGTCGTACACCTCGTCCGCGCCCATGATTTTGAGCGCGGTGACGAGCTTATCGAGCACATTTTCGCCCGCGGGGAGGCCGTAGGCCTCGCCGATGGCGACGCGCACGGCAGGCGCGATCTGAATGACGACGCGCTTTTGCGGGTCCTGCAGGGCTTTCCACGCGGGGCCAATGTCGTTCTTGATGGTGATGGCGCCGGTGGTACACACGGCGGAGCATTGTCCGCAGCTGACGCAGTGTGTCTCGCTCAGCGGCTTATTGTCCGCCGTGGCGATGTGCAGGCCCGGGCCACGGCCGGCAAAGCGCAGATTGCTGACGCCCTGCACCTCGTGGCAGACGCGCACACAGTCGCCGCAGAGGATGCACTTGTTGAGGTCCATCGTGACGGCGGGGCTGGAGAAGTCCATCTTGACGTGCTCGCGCGTATCGTCGAAGCGGACGTGGTGGATGCCGAAGCGGACCGCCATCTCCTGCAAACGGCAGGCGCGGTTCTTCTCGCAGGTGGTGCAGTCGCGGCAGTGCGCGGAGAGCAGCAGCTCGATGATCATGCGGCGGTACTTGAGCAGCCGCGCCGTGTTGGTGCGGATGTGCAGCTCGTTTTTCGGCGGCATGGTGCAGGCCGCGTCGATCTTTCCGGTGCCCTCCTCCTCGACCATGCACATACGGCACGCGCCGTAAACGGACAGATCGGAATGGAAGCAGAAGTTGGGGATCTCAACGCCGGCCTTGCGGCAGACCTCGAGCACGTTGGGTTCGTTGTCATATTCCACGCGGATGTTGTCCACGTACATAACGCCCTTAGACATCGAGCTCCACCTCCTTGATCGCGTCGAAGGGGCAAGCCTCGATGCAGGTATAGCATTTCACGCACTTTTCCGGGTCGATCGAAAACGGCGAGCGGACGACGCCGGTGATGGCGTTCGCGTGGCAGTTGCGCGCGCACTTGCTGCACCCGCGGCAGATGGCGGGGTCCACGACCAGACAGATGCGGTTGTAGGGCAGATCGCCCGGCTGGATGGGATAGCGGTGGTCGCTTTCGCACAGCGCGCAGCGACCGGCCAGGTGGCCGCGAAACTCCTCGGGGAAGTATTTCACGGCGCTTTGCAGCGTCGAGAACGAGCCGCGCCCGAGGTTGCAGAATGCGGTGACGGAGATCATCTCGCCGAGGTCCATGAGCAGGGAGAAGTCCTCCTCGCTCAGCCGGTAATTGCGCAGCGCCCACAAAAGCTCGTTCATGCGCTTGGTGCCCTCGCGGCAGGAAACGCACTTGCCGCAGAACTCCGTCTGCGTATACTGCATGAAGCGGCAGGCGACGTCCACCATGCAGCGGTCCTCGTCGAGGACGGTGATGACGCTGTCGCCGCGGCGGATGCCGTAGGGCTTGAGCTGCTGAAAATGCAGCGGCAGGTCAAGCTGCTCGGCGGACAGAAGTCCGCCGCTGGGGCCGCCGATCTGCACGGCCTTGCACCTTTTTCCGTTCACCATGCCGCCGCCGAGCTGCTCCACGACCTCGCGCAGCGTGGTCGATTCCTCGGGGATGTCCACATGACCGGGGCGGTTGATGTCGCCCTTGAGCATAAAAATTCTTGCCATTCGATCCACTCACTTTTTCTTGCGTTTGCGTATAATACACAACAGTGTAACACTCTATCACTATACGGAAAAAATGTAAAGAGAAGCATTCATAAATAATCTGAATAGGTCGAAAACCGTGACGAAAAAGGCATAAAGACCGATCAGAGAAGCGTCCTGCAAAGCTCTCAACGCCGTACAGGAGCCGGCGCGGCGAGTCAAAAGACAAAGAAAGCGGGGGACGCTGCGCGTCCCCCGCTTTTCAGATCAGCTCTGTTTCCTCGTCGTCCAGCAGCTGCATCACCGACACCTCGTAGGCGGTGCGCTCCTCGCTGCCCGCGTCGGTCTGCTTGATGTAGGTGCGGCTCTGCACGCGGCCCTCAAGCGTCAGGCGGTCGCCCACCTGCATTTCTGCGATCTTGGCGGCGACCTTTCCCCACGCGATGCAGGGCAGATAGTCCGCGCGTCCGTAGCGGCGGTTGACCGCCAGAATCATATCGCAGATGCTGCGCCCCAACGGCGTGCGCCGCAGCGTCGGCTGCTTGCACAGCACGCCCGAGAGCAGGATGCGGTTGAAGTGCCCGCCGTCGCACGGCTCGATGGACTGGGCAAAGGTGGAGATGACCAGACGGCTGCCGTGCCCGCTGCGGTTGTTGAACGAGCGGAGCTGTCCGGTCACGCGCAGGGGCGTGCCCTCTGCAATGTCGATGCCCTCCAGCAGAGTGGAGGGGGCGAGGATGAGAGGCAGGTCACTCTGCCCGGACAGACGCTCCACGCGCAGCGGAAAGCGGTAGAAGCTCTCGCCGTGATTCTCGTGCGAAAAGGAGGGAGCCGCGCCGGCTGTGCCCCAAAGCTCCACATAGTTCTGACTTTTTTCCATAGCGTACACCTCAAAGTATGTTGTTGGTGCAGTCTATGAAAAAGAGCGCGCGAGTATGACAAAAGGGAAGCCCCTGCGGGCTTCCCTTTGCTGCGGTTTGAGAGAGGAGCTTACATCTTGGAGATGATGTCCACGATCTCCGCGCCGATGCGCTTCTGAGCCTCGACGGTGGCGGCGCCGATGTGCGGCGTGCAGGAGACCATCGGGTGAGAGTAGAGCGCCTTGTTGGTGGCGGGCTCGTCGGCGTACACGTCCAGACCGGCGGCGCGGACCTTGCCGCTCTCCAGACCGGCGAGCAGGGCGGCCTCGTCGACGTTGGTGCCGCGGGAGGTGTTGATGATGACGACGCCGTCCTTCATCTTGGCGATGCGCTCAGCGTTGATGAGAGCGCCGCCGTCGACAGCGGGAGCGTGGACGGAGATGAAGTCAGCCTTCGCCAGCAGCTCGTCCATCTCAACGTAGGGAATACCCAACTGCTCCTCGATGCCGGGGATGTGGAAAATATCGAAGGCGATGACGTTCATGCCGATGGCCTTGGCCATCACGCCGAGCTTCTGGCCGATGCGGCCGAAGCCGACGATACCGAGCGTCTTGCCGGTCAGCTCGATGCCCTTGCCGTAGGCCTTCTTCTCCCACTTGCCCTCGCGCATGGAGTGGCCGGCGATGGAGATGTAACGGGCGCAGGAGAACATGTGAGCCATAGCGAGCTCAGCAACGGACTCGGAGGGGGACTTCGGGGTGTTCTTCACCTCGATGCCGTTGTCCTTGGCGTACTGCACGTCGATGTTGTCGAGGCCGACACCGGCGCGGATGACGCACTTGAAGCGGCTGCCCTTGGCCTCGTCGATCTGCTTGGCGCGCAGCTTGGTCTTGGAGCGAATGATGGCGACATCAAAGTCGCGCAGGGCCTTACCAAGCTCGTCGGGCTCGTAGAACTGCTCAACGAGCTCGTGACCCATCGCGCGAACCTTCTCGATCGCGCCCTTATCCATACCGTCGGTAACAAGAATACGCATAACGAAATTCTCCTTAAATAATATTAAATCATTTTTGTGACGACATGTGCGTCACAAAAATACTTTGGCCCAGCCGCCTTT
>ERZ825670.1430-NODE-1430-length-26239-cov-4.163726_pt1 | contig 26239 bp, 24 predicted proteins | sample MGYA00519929_ERZ825670 | MGnify/ENA primary metagenome ERZ825670 (study PRJEB31778, sample SAMEA3449207) | human gut metagenome | biome: human gut; feature: human-associated habitat; material: faeces | place: United Kingdom | collected 2010/2012 ...
GAGCACAGGCCTTCTAAGCCTGGGGTCGGGGGTTCGAATCCCTCCTGGCTCACCAAAAACACTATACAAATATGTATAGTGTTTTTTATTTATTTTTATTCCATTGCATTATATATTCCTTTTCTCCTGTCTCATCATCTATTTGTATTTTTGTATTAGTAAATCCAAGTGCAACATAAAATAATGTGGCACTTACATTTTTTTCATATACCTTTAAAATTAAACTATCACGTCTATCCTTGCAATAATTAATAAGTTTTCTTCCAATTCCTTTTCTCTGAAATTTTCTACATACAAAAAGTGCTCCTATATATCCATCATCTAATAAACTTATAAAACCCATAATCTCATTATCTTTTACATATACATATGTTTCTGCATTTTTTAAATATTTCTCTTTTACCTCATTATAATTTAACAACCAATAATCCTTATCTATAAAATCATGAGCTTCAAAATTTCCCTTTGTCCATAGTGGCATAACTCGAGTTGTATCTTCCTCTTTAAATTTTCTTATCATCTGTTTCCTCCTAAACTTTAACAATACACACATTTTTTATTACTTTTAGTATACTCTTATTTCAATCTTTTATCAATATTCTCCTTTTATTTGTCTTTTGCTTTTTTTCCATTTTTTCTAACTCTAACTGTGATAATTCTTTTACCGAGTAATAATCTCCATTGCTAACACATGCAATTACCCTCTTTAAAAAGCATATATATTCTTCATCTTTTATCATTTCTTTCATACCTTCTTTTTTTATATCTATATTTTCTTCCTTTTATGGGTATAACTAATAGTGATACCAAGTTTTTAATGATAGTATCATATTTTACTTGTTAATTCAAGTTTTTTTATCTTTTTTAGAAAAATTTACCATTTTTCTGTTCGTAGTATTACTGTGTTCAACATTTTTATTGCAGTTGTTATACTGTTACTAATACTAATATTTATTATGGAGGTATGAAAATGGACTCTATTTCAAAATCAGATATAGATAAAATTTTCGGTAAAATATTAAGAAAATTTCGCAAAAAATCCGGACTTACTCAAGAACAGCTAGCTGAGCAATTGGGTATTTCTTTAAAATATATATCTAGAATTGAAAATGGTAATAATGGAATTAAAACTCAAACTCTAATTAAATATATGAATATTCTAAAAATTACTCCTAATACATTGTATAAAGAATTTATTACAGACTCTCAAACAAAGAAAAATATTGAATTAACTGAAAAAATCTGTTCTTTATCAGAAGAGAAAAAAGTATTTATTACTTCAGTTATAGATTTATTAAATGATATGTAAAAACCAACTCTACCGAGTTGGTTTTTACTATTTTTATATTATTCTTCCCAAAATGCTTTATAAGTTTTATATGCAGAATAAATATCAAATTTACTTGTTACTTCATAAGGGGCATGCATAGAAAGAACTGGGACACCGCAATCTATAACATCAACACCTTTGTTGGCTAAAATGTAAGCTATTGTACCTCCACCGCCAACATCAACTTTTCCAAGTTCAGAAATTTGATATCTAATATCATTTTTTTCTAATACTTTTCTAACCCATGCAACAAATTCTGCATTAGCATCAGAAGCACCAGATTTTCCACGAGCACCTGTATATTTGTTAAGACCAATACCACGTCCTAGGAAAGCTGCATTATTTCTATCAGAAACACTTGCATAAAGTGGATCATAACCTGCATCAACATCAGCAGATAACATTCTAGAGAAACAGAATACCTTATCTAATAAGTTAGGTCTATTTTCTCCAGTTTTGTTCAATAATTCAGAAATGAAATAATCAAACATATGAGATTCCATACCTGTATTACCCATGCTACCGATTTCTTCTTTATCAGATAATATACAAACAGCAGTTGTTTTAATATTTTCCAAAGTCATCAAAGCAGATAAAGATGTGTAAGCACATATTTTATCGTCTTGACCATAAGCTGCAACCATGCTTCCATCAAAACCTAAAGAACGAGCTTTGAAAGCTGGAACAACTTCAATTTCTGAACTCAAGAAATCAGCTTCTGTAATATTATATTTTTGATTCAAAATATTTAAAATATTCAATTTAACTTTTTCAGCACATTTTTCATCATCATATGGAATGCTTCCAAGTAAGATAGCTAAATCTTCACCATCAATACCATTTTTTAATTTTTTCTCCATTTGATCTTGAGCTAAATGAGGTAATAAATCAGAAATTGTGAAAATTGGATCATTATCATCTTCGCCAATATTTATTGTGATTTTTTCACCATTAGCTTTTACAATAACTCCATGTAAACTTAATGGAATTGTTGTCCATTGATATTTTTTAATTCCACCATAATAATGAGTCTTAAAATATGCGAATCCAGAATCTTCATATAATGGATTTGGTTTTAAATCAAGTCTTGGAGAATCTATGTGAGCTCCAACAATTTGTAAACCATTTTCTAATTTATCAGTTCCAATAACAGCTAAGTACATACTTTTTTCTCTATTAATAAAATAAACTTTATCACCAGGATTTAGTGTTTCATAACTAGCTAAATCTCTAAAACCATTAGCTTCAGCAATTGCTTTAGATGTAACAACAGCTTCTCTTTCTGTTTTTGATTTATTCATAAAGTTCATGTAATTATTACAATATGAATAAATAGCTTCTTTTTCACGAGTGTCAATACTTGACCATCCAACTTCTTTTTTGTTAAAAAGTTTTTCTTCCATTTTATATCTTCCTTTCTTATGTGTTATTTTTTATTGTAGTATATCACTTTATGTTTTATTTTTCCATAGATTATTTAAAATATTCCTAAAATGTCAGAAAAATATCTGTCCCCCAATTGACACTTTGTCAAAAAAAACACCGACACCAAATTGACAACAAATTGTCAGCATAAAATAAAAAAAAGTGGAAAAAATATGGCAAAAAGGAGGAAAAAAGTATGGAATCTTTATGGATAAAAACTACGAAAAATAATGAAATTTTTGAACAATTAAATGATACAAAAAAAGTGGATGTATGTGTAATTGGAGGAGGATTATTTGGGCTTACAACAGCATATTATTTGACTAAAAATAATATAAATACTATTGTTTTAGAAAAAGGGAGAATTGGAGAGAAGGTTAGTGGAAATACAACTGGAAAAATAACTAGTCAACATGATTTGTTCTATGCCTATTTAGTTGATGATTATGGATATGATTATGCTCAAAAATATTTAGAGGCTAATGAGCAGGCAATAGAGAATATTAAAAAAATTGTAAATGATGAACAGATTGATTGTGATTTTTCTGAAGAGAAGTCATATGTGTATACAACAGTGGAAGATGAAGTTCCAGAGATAGAAAAAGAGGTAGAGGTTGTTAATAAATTAGGAAAAAATGCTAAGTTGGTTTCAAATATTGATTTGCCTATGAAGATAAAGGCAGCTATTGAGTTTGATGGACAAGCTCAATTTCATCCAAGAAAATATATGTTGGGATTGGCTAATGTTATATCAAAACAAAACAAGATATATGAAAATACAACTGTAGTGGATGTTGAAAAAGATAAAGAGGGATATAAAATTTCTACAGATACAGGAAATGATGTATATGCAAAACATGTTGTGATAGCTACTCATTTTCCTATTGTAAATGCACCTGGTTTTTATTTTACAAAAATGTATCAATCTACTTCATATTTAATTGCAATTGAGACTAAAAGCAAATTGCCAAAGGGAATGTATATTAATGTTAAAGAGCCAACATATTCGTTTAGAACGGCATTATATGACGGAAAAGAAATTTTGTTAATAGGTGGTGTTGGAAATAAAACTGGTGAGCCTATAACTAATGAATTTCATTATAATGAGTTGAAAAAGAAAGCAAAGGAATTGTACCCAGATTGTAGGGTGTTATTTAAATGGGATACAAGAGATTGTATTAGTTTAGATAAAATTCCTTATATTGGGGAATTTTCAAATTTGATGAAAAATATATATGTAGGGACAGGGTTTAAAAAATGGGGAATGACTTTTTCAAATGTAGCAGCTACTATAGTAACTGATAAAATATTAGGAAAAGAAAATAAGTTTTCAGATGTATTTTCTGCTACAAGGGTAAAGCCAATAAAAAATAGATGGGAAGTCCAAAACATGTTGAAACAAACTGTTAATTCAATTGCCTTTAATAAATTTAAAATAGAACCATATAGCATAGATCAAATAGAAAGTGATAATGCTGCAATTTTAGAAATAAATGGTGAAAATGTTGGAGTTTATAAGGATATAACAGGAAAAATATATGCAGTAAAACCGAATTGTTCACATTTAGGATGCTTACTTTCATGGAATAATGCAGATAAAACCTGGGACTGTCCATGTCATGGAAGTAGATTTGACTATATGGGAAGAAATATTTATGAACCAGCAATAAAAGACCTAGAAATTAAAGAAATTTGAGCCAAATAACACATTTATGAAACAAATATGTTATAATATAGTTAGATTCCGAATCGGAGGGATAATTATGAAGTTATTAGAAACAATGTATACAAAAATTACAAAAGTAATTAATAAAGTATTATCAAGATTTATAATTCCAGATAAACAGTATCAAAACATTAAGGATTTGAATGTAGATGAAATAATGGAATTAAAAAGTAAATATGGAATAGGCGGAGTGATTTTAGATATAGATGGAACAATAAGAGAAAACTTTGAGGATGTTGATTATAGAAATATTAAGTGGATAATAAGGTTAAAAAAAGAATTTAAAGTATGTATGGTTTCTAATGGAAGAGATGAGAATATAAAAAAATTGGCAGATAGAATAGGAATTAACTATTTTTCACATTCGTTCAAACCAATGAAAAGAGCTTTTATTAAGGCTTCAAACTCTATGGGGCTTGATCCTGAAAATGTGCTAGTTATAGGAGATGAATATTTTGCAGATGTTTTTGGGGCACAAAGAAGTACAATGTGGGCGGCTTCTATTGATCAAAAAGCTTTTAGAAATAAAATGAAATGTAATAATAAAGAAATAGAGAATAAAAACAAAAATGTACAAAACCTAAACCAAACTATAAATGAAAGGTAAAAAACAAAATATTGGAAATTTGTAAAAAATATTTACAAAAAAAAATGAATTTGCTATAATAAAATTGTATTATTAAACGAAGGAGAATTATAATGGAATACGAAAAAACAGATGAAGATATTAAGTATAGAACCGCTTGTGAAAATGTAAAAAAAATAGTAAATGCAATAAAATCTTTAAAAATAAAGTATTACCTTGATTTTTCGAAAATTTCAGAAGAAGATGAAATGAGATTTAAACAATTGGAATCTAACTTAGATAAAATTTCAGAAGAAAACAATTTAGATGGACTAAAAACTGAATTAATGAGTGAAGTAGTAGCTAAATATGAAAAAAGAGATATAAAGGAAGGAAGCCCTAGATTTATAGATGATAAATTGATGGCATGTTATGGGGCTATTGATGTACAACAAAAAGTTTTATCAGAAGGAAAGATAAAAAAAGCTATAAAATGCCAACAATTGTTAGATAAATATATAAATGAACTAGACTCTATGACATACAAAGACTTAATTGTAAATTATAAAAGAGAAAAGTTCGGAGAACTAATTAGAAGTAAAGAGGCTGTTCATGAAAATAATGAACAATGGAGTACAAGGTTACAAGATTTTTGTATAAATTATTCAGCATCTGCTAGAAAAGAGGCAACAGAACAAATAGAAAATGCAAAGGAAAATACAATTAGTTTATTTTCTAATGGAAATACAGAAGAGATTGAAATAGGATAACATAGGAGGAAAAAGTGAATAGAGAATATGAAGAAGCTTTTACCGAAATAGATGAAATATTTAAAATAATGCCAATAGACTTATTAAGTAAAATACCGGCACAATTTAGGCAGATTATTTCAGAAAATAAGGCGAGAGATTATGATGTTAAAATTCAAGAACCGTTAGATGAGAAAAACTTGAAAAAAGAGACTGTTGTTATATTAGGATTAATATACAGAGATTTTTTAGCAAGCCCAGAAGAAAGAGATGAATTGCAAAAGAAAGATGCTGAAGAATTACAAAGATTAGAACAAGAAATGCAACAACAATATAATATGGAAAATGTATTTCAAAATAGAAAAAATAAATATCAAGAGGCTTTTCAAGAGCAGACAGATTTAGTTGTTTATAAAGAAGAAGGGTTCTTAAGAAAGTTTTTCAATATGATAAAAAATTTATTTAAGAAAAAATAATAAAAAATGTCGAAAATCATTGACTTATACAAATCTTTTTGCTAAAATAACAGCATAAATCATATATTTATATGTTTTATAATCCGTTTATTGAACTAGATAGATTGCTTTAAAAACCAGTTATCTAGTTCTCTTTTTTTTGCCTTAAAATTGTTTACAATTAAAAAAATTAAATATATAATTTGAGGCAAGGAGGAAAAGAAGATGGGAAAATTATTTGTAATAGATGGAACAGATGGAAGTGGAAAACAAACACAATTTGCAAAATTAGAAGAGAGATTAACAAAAGATGGAATAGATTATAAAACGGTAAGTTTTCCAAATTATGATTCACCAAGTTCTTCATTAGTAAAAATGTATTTATCAGGAGAATTTGGAAAAAATGCAAAAGACGTTAGTCCATATATAGCTTCTAGTTTTTACGCAGCAGATAGATATGCAACATTTAAAACAGGATATAAAGAATATTATGACAATGGAGGAATTATATTAGCAGACAGATATACAACAGCTAATATGGTTCATCAAGCAGGAAAAATTGCAGATAAAACAGAAAGAAAAAAATTTTTAGATTGGTTATGTGATTTTGAATTTAATATGTATGGATTACCAGTTCCAACAGAAGTATTTTTCTTAAATATGCCAGTTGAAAAATCTTTAGAATTAATAAAAAACAGAGAAAATAAATTTACACATCAAGCACAAAAAGATATACATGAGAGTGATCCAAATCACTTAATTGATGCATATCATGCAGCTTGTGATGTTGCTAAAGAGTATAATTGGTTTGAAATCCATTGCATGAAAGATGGTGAATTAAGAGGAATAGAAGATATTCATGAAGAGATATATAATGAAGTAAAAAAACATATTTAATAGCAAAAATGAAATAACGAGAAAAAACGAGCAAAAAAGAGCAAAATAATGCAAAAATATTCAAAACACGAAAACAAATTGCCTTAATTTGACTTCCAAAAGCTAGGAAAAGCAAAAATTAGATTTGAAAAATTTCCTGAATTTGGTATAATAAATATCGATGGTGCATTATTCTAGTCGTACTATTTATTGCGAGGGTGGGGCTAAAAATCCACTAAAGGGCATACCGATGAAACTTCTTGTTTGTGCGCGAACTGCCAGGTTTGTGTGTGAGTAGGAAGGAAGAGGTATGGGAATTATATAATGGCATATATAAAACTCCCATGTTTCGTTGAGACTTAAATTGCATTTTAAGTATAACCTATGTTGAGTGCCAAGACACAAAATACATAGTGTAGCCTGTCTTGAGTGAATGTATTGGGATTGTAATACTATGAAATTACATTTGCAAAAAAGACTAATAATAAATCAAGTATGTTAAGGAAAACTTCTAGAATGTTTGCTTTAAAAAGCATGGAAATCTGAGGATTAAGGTACGGACTTAAGTGGCGATCTAGTGTCTTCTGAAATATGTAGATGTTCTTTTAAATGGAAACAGCTATGTAGTAATACATAGTAAGGAATAGAGAAATTCAACTAGACCTAAACCGTAAAATTTACTTAGGTTTTACCATCTTGATTTGAATAAAATATAGAGCGACCTATGGTCGCCTTTTGTTTACAAAAAGGAGAAAGATAAAATGGCAAAAAAGAAAGAAAAAGAACACTCGAAATGGGAATGGTTTATTGAAGTATGTATAATAACATTTATTTTATCTATTTGTTTTTCATACATATCAACAAATGGAGTGTCACACTTAAATTTAGTTGCATCAATATTTATATTAATTGCTGTAATAGCTATAGGAATTATATTTGATATTATAGGAGTTGCAGTAACAGTAGCAAATGAGCATGAATTTCATGCTAAGGCAACAAAAAAAGTATATGGTGCTAAAACATCATTAAAATTAATAAAAAATGCTTCTAAAGTAGCTAATATTTGTGCTGACGTAATAGGAGATATCTGTGGGGTATTAAGTGGTGCAATAAGTGCAATGATAGCTGCTAAAATTGCAGAAAAAACTGGTGCAAATTTGCAATTTGTTATTAGTGCATTAGTTGCGTCATTAACTGTTGGAGGAAAGGCTTTAGGAAAAGATGTTGCTAATAAAAACTCTACAAAAATTGTTCATTTTGTTGGAACAATATTGAATAAAATATAGGGGCTTTTTTATAGCCCCTTATAATATTAACTAAAAAATTTTATTCACCTGGTTCTATACCTTCGTTTTGAAGAGATTGATTTTCATTAATTTTAGTTTCATAGTATTCAGTAAGATATTTAGTAAAAATCTGTTTACAAGATTTAGCATATTCAAAATCATTATCCTTATTATATTTTTTATATTCATTTAAAGCTCTATAATAAGATAGTCCAGAGTTAATTGCTATACCAAGTTCTGGTTTATGTGAAAATGAATTTTCACTATTTGATGCAACTTCTTCATCTTCTGGGTAAACATTAACGAATTGATCATCAGCATATGTTACAATTTCTGATAAAACAATTTTCTTATCTTTTGAAACACTTACATGTAAAAGACTGCCACCATTTGTATTCGTTGTACAGCCGTTATATGAATATCTATATATTTTATCTCCATTTTGAGCAATATCTTCGCGAACAGAAAAGTCCAATATTTCCTTATAAAGAGAGACATCTTTAGAAGTTATATTATCATTATGCTCTGCATTATATTCAGTTGCATATAAATCTTTTAAATAAGTTAAAATTTCATCAGTAGTTTTTAAAGAGTCTACAGTTTCTTCAATTTCATCTTTTTGAGATTGACTCATTTCTTCTTCTGTAACTTTTAAACTATCTCTAAATTTGTTTGTTTCATTAGAAGCTTCTGAAGTAATTTCATTTCCAGATGTACCAGCTGGTAATAATTGTTGATTTTTTTGAAATTGCATGCCAGCCAAGAAAGCAGAAATAGATAATGCTCCAGCAGCTATTCTTAATTTTAATCTGTTAAATTTTCTTTTGTTTTCACGCATTAGCTTTTTTTGTTCATTAATGTATATCTTCCTTTTTTGTTCTGCGGATGGTTCTTCATGATATTTATTTCTAAAACGCTTAATTGCTTCTAAAGTATTTTTCTTTACCTTATTTTCCATGTACCTTTTTATAGGTCCTATATTCTTTTGTTTCTTTTTATTCTTATCCATATTATTCACCTAAAATCATTATATCAAAAACATTATTTTTGTCAATATTATTTTTTAGTTAATAAAATTAACCCTTTTTTAATTAATTCTTCAACAGACAATTCATCAACAATAAGATGAGTAAATGCTTTTTCGATATCTTTTCTTGAATAGCCAAGAACCATAAGACCAGAAATTGCTTCTTGAACATTTTCATTGGTTTTAGAAGATTTTAATTTAGTATTTTCTAATTTTTCTTCATCTAATTCAGACTGTTCAGCCTTTAGTTTATCTTTCAATTCTAATATAATTCTTTGAGCAGATTTGGTTCCAATTCCAGGAACTTGTGTCAATAATTTAATATTGTTAGAGATAACTGCTATTGCGAATTCTGATGGCTCGATACAAGAAAGCATAACAAGAGCACTTTTAGCTCCAACTCCGCTAACTCCAATAAGTAATTCAAACATTCTTAATTCTTCTTGAGTTTTAAAACCATATATACTTATATCGTCTTCTCTTACTTTTACATATGTAAATACTTTAACAATATCATTTATTTCTCCAATACTTTCTATATTACTTTGAGACATAAAGATTTTATAACCTAATCCATTAATATCTACAACAATGTAATTACTTGATTTCATTTCTAGTGATCCTTTTATATATGCAAACATTTTCTTTAATTCCTTTCATACAAATTTTATTTGAATTATATATCAAAAAAAAAATAAAAGCAAGAAGATAACAAAAAAATGTTCGAAAGAAGATTGACTTTTTTTGGTTATAGTTTTATAATTTACAAAGATTATAAGAGAAAATGAACATTTGACAAAATTATTCTTAAATAAAAATTGCGTATTGGGGAAGGAGTACAAAAAATGAATGAAAAAGAACCATTAGCGTTTAGAATGAGACCAAAAACACTAGAAGAATATGTAGGACAAGAACATGTAATAGGTCCAGGAAAACTATTATATAGAACAATAAAAGCAGATAGATTATCAAGTATCATATTATTTGGACCTCCTGGATGTGGAAAAACATCATTAGCAAAAGTAATAAGTGAAACAACAAAATATAAGTTTTATAAAATAAATGCAGTAACAGCAGGAGTAGCAGATATAAAAAGAGTTGTAGAAGAAACAAGAAATTATATGATGAATCCTTCTGGAAAAAGCATATTATTTATAGATGAAATTCACAGATTTAATAAATTACAACAAGATGCACTTTTACCATATGTAGAAAATGGAACAATCATATTAATAGGAGCAACAACAGAAAATCCATATTTTGAAGTAAATAAAGCTTTAATTTCAAGGTCAATGGTAATAAAACTAAATCCATTAACAGAAGAAGATATTTACAAAATTTTAAAAAATGCACTTGAAAGAAAAGACGGACTTGGAGAATATTCTATAAAAATAGATGACAGTACATTAAGAAAAATAGCAGATATAGAGCCTATTTTTGTATTTTCCATATAAAATCTCCTCCTTATTAATTAGAAAATTTTTTCCATTTCATACTAATGTGTTCCTGAGAGTGATGTCTTTTAGTGTTTAAATAATCAGGTCTTTCTTCTGTTTTCCAAGTATCTAAACGTAAAAGAGAACCGCCTTTTTTAGAAGTGATTGGTGCATATGGAACCATATATGGGACACCAAATGATCTAAGATTACATAAAAATGCAAGATAGACAAATGAACTAAGAGCAATGCCTAAAAAACCTGCCATATAAGCAATTAATATAAAAACAAATCTCAAAATTCTTACATGAAATCCAAAAGAAAAATCAGGAATAGCAAAAGATGCAATACCAGTAATAGCAATAATAATTATTAAAATTGGACTTACAATACTTGCACTAACAGCAGCCTGCCCCAATACAAGTGCACCAACAATACCAATTGTGGGGCCAATAGGGGATGGAACTCTAAGACCAGCTTCACGAATTAATTCAAATGAAAACTCCATTAATATAATTTCAGCGATTGTTGGAAAAGGAACATTTTCTCTAGAAGCCACAATAGAAAATAATAGTTCAGTAGGAATTAATTCTTGATGATAATTAGTAATTCCTACCCAAACAGCGGGTAAAAATAGTGTTATAAAAATGGAAAGTATTCGAATAATTTTTAAAAAGTTAGCAAATGCAGGTTTTAGATTACTATCTTCCGGGGAAGCAACAAAATCAATATAAGTTGCTGGCATTATCAAAGCATATGGATTACCATTAACTAAAACTACGACTTTTCCCTCAAAAAGATTTTTAGTTGCTTTATCAGGTCTTTCAGTTGATAGAACTAAAGGAATACTAGTTTCTGCATCATCACTAATTAATTGTTCTAATTCTCCACTACAAAGTAAAGAATCAACAGATATTTCATTTAATCTAAATTTTACTTCTGCTACTAAATCGTTGTTTGCTATATTTTTCAGATAACAAACAGCACACTTAGTTTTACTAATTTTACCAACATCAATATTCTCTATAATTAAATTTTCATTATTAACAATTCTTCTTATTAAAGACGTATTGGTTCTAATGCTTTCAACAAAAGCTTCTTGAGGACCCTTTATAATAATTTCATTATTAGGATTATTAATGCTTCTTTGTTTAAAACCTTTTACATCTATATCAAAAGCAGTATTTATAGTATCTACAAAAAGTGCACAATTACCTGAATTTATACCAGAAAGAATATCTCCAAATTTTTCAGCTTTTTTTACAGAATTTTGAGGTAGCAAACAACTATCTATATAATCTACTAAATTAAATTTGCGAACCTTTTTTATAATTGTCTTATTATCATTTTTTAAAGATAGTACACGGTTTTGTTCACCGTCATAGCTATTTGCTGAATTCCTTAGCATTAAAGGTTTTAATATGAAATCATTAATTAATTGTGTATCAACCATACCATCAATATATATAATAAATGCTTTAAATTGTTTACCTCTAGCACTTAAAGTAAATTCACGAATAACAACATCACTATTAATAAGTGCATTATATTGTATTTTCATAAATTCTAAATTTTTGTCAAATGATGAGAAGATATTTGTTGTCTCTGCACTATTATTATTAGATTGGATTTCATTATTTTCTTGGCTAAAAGTGTTCATTTTTGATGACTCATCACTTGTTTCAGGTAGCAAAAAGTCATATTTTGTATCTGGCGTTTTTGTTAATACTTCAACAATTTTATTTTTCAATTTTACTATTAAACTTTCCATATTTTTATTAAATCTCCATTTTTTAAATTCTTTTTTTATTATTTCCAAATCTATTAACAGATATACATTTTATAATCGAAAAGCTTTTAATTTATACTGTTTTATAGTTTTGCCCAAAACCTTGATACATAAAAGAAACTATGCTATAATACACTACAAATAGTAGAGAGTTAAAATTAATACTAGGTTATTGTATAAGGGAGGTTTTGAAAGTGAAAATTACAAATTCAATGACAGGTAAAAAAGAAGAATTTATTCCTTTAAAAGATGGAGAAGTAAAAATGTATGCATGTGGAATTACTGTATATGATTTAAGTCATATTGGTCATGCAAGACAAGCAATTGTATATGCAATGATTACTAATTACTTAAGATATAGAGGATATAATGTAAAGTATGTACGTAATTACACTGATGTTGATGATAAAATTATAAAAAAGGCAAATGAACTTCGGAAAAAATGCCTTGGAGTTTTCAAAAGAGCAAATTGTTGAAACAGAAAAAGATATGAAAAATCTACATATTACTGATGCAGATGTAAAAACAAAAGCATCAGAATATATTAACAAAATTATTGAATTTGTTCAAAAACTTATTGATAATGGTCATGCATATGCTACAGATAAAGGTGATGTATACTTTTCAGTAAAGACTTTTCCAGAGTATGGAAAATTGTCACATAGAAAAGTGGATGAAATGTTAAATGGTGTTCGTATTGAGCTTGAAGAAGGAAAAAAAGACCCAGTTGATTTTGCTTTATGGAAGTCTGCAAAACCGGGAGAAATTTATTGGAATTCACCTTGGGGAAATGGAAGACCAGGTTGGCACATAGAATGTTCAGCAATGGCATTAGATACTTTAGGTGAGACTATAGATATTCATGGTGGAGGTAGAGATTTATTATTTCCACATCATGAAAATGAAATTGCACAAAGTGAAGCTTTAACAGGAAAAATGCTTGCAAAATATTGGACTCATTGTGGACTTATTAAAATTAATGGAGAAAAGATGAGTAAATCTCTTGGAAATTCACTAACTATAAGAGATGCGCTAAATATGTATAATTATGAGGTAATTAAATATGTAATGTTTTGTAAACATTATGCATCTGATATGGATATTTTAGATAGTGATTTTCAACTTGCAGAAAATCATATGTATTATTTCTATAGTACAATTAAGAATATGAAAGAATTTATAGCACTAAATGAAGATAGTTCTATAGATAAAGTATTAGAAGATGAGATACCAAATTCAATTATCTCAAAATTTATAGAAGCTATGGATGATGATTTTAATACAGCAGTTGTTATTGCGAATTTACACACTATTTTTAAATATGCTAATAATATAATGAAATCTGCAAAAAAAGATAATAAAAATATTGTTGCAAATACATTAAAGAAGATTTTAGAAGATATTAACGAAGTATATTCAGGTGTATTGGGGCTATTTGAGCAACAACCAGAAGAATTTATTTCAAACATGAAACAAAAATACCTTAAAAAGTTAAAAATTGATGTAAATTATATAAAATCCGAAATCGAAAAAAGAGCTATAGCAAAAAAAGAAAAGAATTTTGAAACAGCAGATTCAATTAGAGCAAAACTTGAAAAAGATGGAATTATATTAAATGATACAAAAGATGGAACAACTTGGGATTTTAAAGCTCTTTATAAAATTGACTAGGAAAATAAAATTTAAATAAAGCTATGAATTGATATAAAATTTATGGCTTTATTTTTTTATCATATGCTTATTTACATAAAATATAAAATGTGGTAAAATATTAAATATATTGTTGAAATTTTAATCAGACACTTAATATTTTAATCTAATAATGGAGGTTTATAAATATGGAAAAAGATAAAATTATGTCACCTGACAGAGTAGCAATATCTGCAGAAAAACAATTAAAAGACTTAGAAAATGCTAATAATAAGAAAATGACAGAAGTATTAAAAGAAAGAGAGTATGTTTTGGCTTTAAAAAGAACCATATTGGCATTAGTTTATGCAACAGGGAGTAGTTATAGAAGTGTTTTCCCTGGAGGAGAAGGATTTGTAGAAGGTAGAATAAAGTCTCAAGACAGTATTATAACAAAAACTAGAAATGAATTTACTGAAATATTAAATGAAATAGAAGAGAATCCAGATATAGACCAAAAAGATATATTAGATAAAATTTCTAAAATTAATTTTAAAGATATATTAGCATTTAGTGTTGTAACAACTGTACCACCAAAAAAATTTAGAACTGGTAGTGACGAAATAAATGGAAAGTTAACAGAATTAAGAGAAGAGTTGGATACATCTAAAATAAGAATGGATGAGCATGAAAGCTCTATACAGAGGAAAAAAAAGAAAGTAACAGAGCTTACAAATGATATGAATAATTCTAAAAATAAATTAAATGAAATTAAAGTAGAATTAAAAGATGAAGTGGTTCCAAATAAAAAGCAACAAGAAAGCAAAATACAATCTCAAGAAGAAAGATTATTAAAAATATTAGATGACTATAAAGCAGGAATAATATCTAAGCAAGATTATATGCAAGAAATAGATATGTTAATGAGTTTAACTACAACTAGCTCAAGGTTGTTACAAAGGGAATCAGAAATTATGCAACAAGTAAGAATATTAGAGGAAAGAATAAGAACTTTAGAAAATGAGATAATAGAAGCTAAGGGGGATGTAGAATATAGTCAGGGAAATTTAGAAAGAACTAAAAATGTATATACAAGTACATTAAGGGAACTACAATATATAATGAGTGATTATTATGTTTCAAATTTAGAAAAATTCTCAAATTTTAAATTTTTAGGAACAGTGCCAATAAGAACACCAAAGAAGATAATAAAACCAAATTTCAGAGCAACCAATACAGGCTTTTTAGTAACATTTTCAGATTTAGAAAATCCAGAAGATAAATGTAAGGTTAAATTTGAAGCTCAGGGAAAAGGCGGATTAGATTATTATGATGCAGAATTTACAGCAGCTGGAGCTGAATATCATGAAGAGCAAAAAACAAAAGATGGAATGATATCTAAAAAGACAGAAATGCCTGATTTTACAATAATAGGAAAAAATGCAACAGAAAAAATAGAAAGAACAGTACGAAGAAAATATGAAGATATATCTTCAATAGAAGATTTATTAGAAAATTTTGAAGATCCAAAAATTAATGCTTTATATGTTGAACTAAAAAAATATGAAGAAAAAATAAAAACAGAAATAGAAGCAAAAGAAGGAGCTAATATTGTAAGCAAAAAAACAATAAAGAAAAAAATGAACAGTGCATTTACAAATGGAATAGAAAATTTAATACAAAAGGAAATAGAAGATGAAATTAATAAATGTATAAAAATAATGGCTAATTCTGAAAGTTTAGATAAGAAGATTAAATCAAGTGAAAAGTTGAGTACATTTTTCGAAGATGAAAAAATACGCTTGAAAAGAGACAGTGTGGGCAGTGATGAAAGTGAAATTGAAGAAGAAGCTAAAGTAAATTTACTATATTATAGAAAAGAAGAAGAAATAAGGCAATATGCTAAAACTGCTATTCCAACGTTTTTTAGAGCAAACTTGCCAAGCGATTCGAAACAGGAGATTGTTGTATATTTATATACTACTGGAGAATCAATTTATCGTTATTTCGCCAACAAGTTAAATGGATTAAAAGATGAAAATGGCAAATTCAAATATGAACCTCAAGAACAACAAAAAAGGGCATTATTACAATTGACGGGTTTATTTGAAGAAAATGAAGAAAATTTTTACACATATAATAGAGAAGATAATTCTTTTGGAAATATTCAAGGTGAAAAAGAGAGTAAATTAGAAGAAAACGAAAGGTAAAAAGCTGAAAATTAACAATATTTAAATATTACAGGTATCTTGACAATTAATTTTATTGATGATAATATTGGCTTAACAAATTTAGAGAGATACCTGTAACCATTCCGAACACAGTAGTCAAGCTCTATTTTTTCAGTATTTATATGATGCAAATGTCATTTTTAAGTATTGCAAAAAAATAAGAATTACTACTTGCTATAAAAGGTTTTAAAAAAAGTCATATAAATACCCAAGTATTTTAATACTTGGTGTTTTTTGCGTTTTGCAAAGTACAAAATTAGATAATTAAATGGGCAATAAGTAATAATAAGTATATGTAAAATTGCAAAAGCCAAAATAAAATATATGGAGGGGAAAATGGATTCGAAAATTTTTGTAGAGGAAGAAAACAAATTAAAAGATGTTGTATGTAAAATAACAAAAGAGGAAGAAAACTTAGAAAACGAATTAAAAAGTGCAAGTCTGCAGTATGATATGGAAAATATTGCAAAAGGACAGGTGTTACAAATGAAGGTAAAGAGATTAGATGACATAAAAAAGATAAAAGATGTTCCATATTTTGCAAGAATGGATTTTAAAGAAGACAAAGGAAAATTAGAAAAATTTTATTTAGGAAAATTATCTATATTAGACAGTAAAAGCTTAGAACCTATAGTGGTAGACTGGAGAGCACCTATTTCAAATTTATATTATGAAGGAAAACTTGGAAAGGCAAGTTACGAATGTTTAGGAGAGCAAATATCAGGAGAAATTTATTTGAAAAGGCAATATATAATAGAAAGCAAGAAGCTAAAAAAATATGTTGATATCAATGTTACAGGAAACGATGAACTTTTGCAAAATGCATTAGAAGAAAAAGCTGATGATAGACTGAAAAACATAGTTGCAACAATACAAGATGAGCAAAATAAAATTATTAGGTCAGATATAAATTTGCCTCTTATAGTACAGGGGGTTGCAGGAAGCGGGAAAACAACAATTGCTCTTCATAGAATAGCATATTTAATTTATAATTATAAAAAGCAATTCAAACCAGAAGAATTTATGATATTAGCACCTACGAAATTCTTTTTGGATTATATATCAAATATACTTCCAGATTTGGGAGTAGATAATGTAAAGCAGTGTACATTTGAGGATTTCGCTTACGATGTAATTGGAAAGAAAATAAAAATATCAGATAATAATGAAAAACTTGTTATTATAGTAAATAAAGACTTTGATGAGGTTAACAAAGGAAAAGTTGATATAATGATTAAAGAAGCTAAATTTAAATCATCAATTAAGTTTAAATATCTAGTAGATGAATTCCTAAAAATAGTAGAAGAAAATTATATACCTAAAAAAGACTTTACTTTTAATAAATACGCCATAATGACATATGACAAAATTAATTCATTATTTAAAGATACATATAAAATGTACAATTTTAACACAAGAATTAATGAAACCGAAAAAAATTTAACATCAGAATTTAAAAAGAAAATTCCAGAAATAATAAATGAAATAAAATCACAAAGAAGTAAAAGCATAGAAAACTTAAATCAACAAGAGCGAATAAAAGTATTTGATGAATATGATAAAATAATAAAGCTAGTAGAAAAGGATTATAAAAAAATAGTTAAGAAATATTTAAATGAGATTCCGAAAAAAGATTGCCTAAATTATTATAAAGAATTTATACAAGATTTTTTAAATAAAGACAATGAAATGTTGAAATACCTTAAAGAAAATACTATTTATAACATAAACAATAATGAGGTTTGTTTTGAAGATTTGGCTCCAATTATGTATATAAGTTTAAAAGTATTTGGAATAAAAGAAAGATGCCAGATAAAACATGTTGTAATTGATGAAGCTCAAGATTATGGAGAATTTGGTTTTGATGTTTTAAAAACTATAATAAATAGTAATTCTATGACAATATTAGGAGATATAGCACAAGGTGTACACTTTTATAGAGGAATTGAAAATTGGAATACATTTATAAATGTAGAGTTTAAAAATACAAAAACTGTGTATAAAGTTTTAGATAAAACATACAGAACAACAAAAGAGATAATGGAAGTTGCTAATTCTGTAATAAATAAATTACCAGAATATGAAAAAGAATCAATTGTATTTGGTAAACCAGTAATAGATAGAAAAAATTCTATAAATATAGACAAAGTAAAAGATGACACTGAGCTAATAAATAAAATAAATATGAGAATAGAAAAATATCTACAAAGTGATTATAAATCAATAGCTATTATTGGAAAAGACATGAATGAATGTGAAAAAATACAAAGGAAAATAGCCAAAGTAAGAAATGATGTTAAATTAATAAAGGGAAAAGATTCAAGTTATAATTCAGGAATTTCAATAGTTCCATCTTATCTTGCTAAAGGGCTAGAATTTGACTGTGTAATTATTGCAGATGCAAGTGATGAAAAGTATATAGATAATAGTTTAGATATAAAGCTATTATATGTAACAATAACAAGAGCAATGAGTAAGTTAGATATTTTTTATATGGGAGAAATTAGTAAATTATTAAAATAAAAAATGATGTCAATTTTAAGAGTTCAGTCACATTTTGAACAGAAAGATATAATATTAATATAGTTCAAAAAGTAAAATTAATGAATATTTTAAAAAATAGAAAATCGTTAAAAAAAACATATGATAACACCATGTGGAAAGCTGGATATAAAAAAATAAATAATTTTATACTAAGATTTTTTTTGAAATAAAGGAGAGAAATATGAAGAAATATATAGTAAATACTAAAGTACAAATTATAATATCAATTATTCTATCTATTATAGTAGGTATGATTTTTAATGGAAACCCAATATTGTGTATAGAAATATTAAATCCACTTGGAAATGTTTTTCTAAATCTAATAAAATGTTTTATGATACCTTTAATATTTTTTAGTATAGTGATGGGAATATTAAACTTAGGAAATCTAAATCAATTAAAACGTATCGGTATAAAAATATTATTGTTTTTTATGATAACAACAATAATAGCAAGTATAATAGGATTAAGTATTGGAAAAGTATTTGATTTAAATATTGAAAACTTGCAAATGAGTGATAATACAGATATAAATGCCAATATTGGAGAATTAAAGATAATTACTTCACTATTTGCGTTTGTACCAGAAAATCTAATGAATGTATTTATAAATAATAATATAATTCAAATTATTTTTATAGCTATTATATTTGGTTGTGTATTGTTAAAATATAACCAAAGTATGAAATTAGTAATTAATTTTTGTGATGAATTAAATGAACTTTTCAAGAAAATAATTAGTGGAGTATTAAAATTAATTCCAATAGGTATATTTGTATTATTGACACCAGTAATTGTAAACAACAATTTTTCAAATCTAATTGTACTTGGCAAAGTTATATTAGCATATATATTAGCTTGCTGTATACACATAATATTTGTGTATATACCAATAATATTATATTCAAAAAAAGTGAAAGTTGGAACATTTTTCAAAACGATTTTTCCGACAATTATTTTAGCATTTAGTTCAGCATCAAGTTTAGCAACATTAGGAAGTAGCATGGAAAGTACAAAAAAGTTAGGTGTAAGAGAAGAAATAAGTAAATTCACATTACCACTAGGAGCAACTATTAATATGGATGGTACGGCAATTTTTTTGAGCATAATCAGTCTTTTTATTGCAACTATTTATGGCATTGAATTAAGTTTTGTTCAAATGCTATTATTAATTTTAGTTATAGTCGCAACATCAATTGGAACACCAGGAATACCAGGTGCATCATTGATAATAATCGCAGTAACATTGGAAAGTGTAGGTTTACCTTTAAGTGGCATAGGATTAATTGCGGGAATAGATATACTTTTAGAAATGTTTGGTACTGCAATGAATGTATGTGGAGATATAGTTTGTTCTTTATTAATAGATAAAAAGTATGAAACTAATATTATAAACAAATAAAGTATAGGAGGTTTTAATGAAAGTAGTTATAGCAACTAATAATGAAGTAAAAGTAGAAGGAGCTAAAAGAGCTTTGTTACACTATTTCGAAGATGTAGATATTATAGGAATTAATATTGAATCAGAGGTTTCAGACCAACCCATAAATAATGAAATATATAAAGGCGCAAAAAATAGAATATTTAATTTAAAAAAATATTGTATTAATAAAGGAATAGATGCCGATTTATATTTTTCAATCGAATCTGGAATTAGTAATCAATTGGGGGAATGGCAAGTAATAAGTATTGCTATAATAGAAGACAATACAGGACTTTCTAGTTTTAGTACAACAGCAGGTTTTCCAATACCAGAGAAATACATAGATGATATAGTAAAAAAAGGAGTACCATATGTAATGAAAAATATTTTTGGTGATAATACCAAACAAAAAGGAATACAATTATTGACAAATACTGTATTAAGCAGAATTGATTTAATAGAAGAGGCTTTTATAATGGGGCTCATTAAAGTAATACATAAAGGAAAATGGGAATAGGGATATGAGTATTAATATAAAAAACGCAATAATAGAATTTCTTAAGTATACAGAAAAATATGATTTAGAAGATGAAAATATACAAAGAAAAAAAGAGCATTCATTAAGAGTAATGAATATATCAGAGACAATAGCAAGAAAGTTAAATTTAAGTGAGGAAGAAATACAATTATCAACATTAATAGGATTATTACATGATATAGCAAGATTTGAACAATACAAACGATATCAAACATTTAAAGATTCAAATAGTTTTGATCATGGAAATTATGCATTAAAAATATTAAATAGAGATATAAGAAAATATATTGAACAAGATGATTACGATGAGATAATAAGAAAAGCAATTAAAAATCATAATAAGTTTATAATAGAAGATGAATTAACTAAAAAAGAAGAGTTATTTGCAAAAATTATAAGGGATGCAGATAAGATTGATATACTATACGAATCGGTAGAATTGTTCTGGAAAGGAAAAGAAGAAGTAGTAGAAAAATCAGTAATTTCGCAAGAGGTTTTTGAAGCAATTCAGTCCAATAAATTAATAAAAAAACAGAAAAATAAAAATTATGAAAAAATTGATTCAGTTGTATTAATAATAGCATTTATATTTGATATTAATTTTAATGTTAGTTTTGAAATAATCAAAAATGGAAATTATATAGATGGAATTCTAAACAGATATAATATGAGAGATGAATACACAAAAAATGCAATTGAAGAAGTACGAAAAATTGCTAATAATTATATTTATAATAATCAATAGGAATTTAGAAATTAGAAGTATATCCTTAATAGGCTGAACATAATAGTCGTGAATCTTAGAAGTCTTAGTACCAAAGCAAGGACAAGTGTGTTCAGAAATGAGCAATTCATTATAAATTTCGACAGAATCTTTAAGATTTTTAATATTTTTTTATAATAACCTCTTTAAAATTTAATAAATTTTTGATACAATTATTTTGTACTTATTAATACTTCCTTTAGTTGTTTTGAGCAATTACATTTTATCAGGTATTATAAATAAGTGCATTACTTTTATAAAAAATAACAAGAGCAATAAGTAAGTTAGATATTTTTTATATGGGAGAAATTAGTAAATTATTAAAATAAAAAATGATGTCAATTTTGGATGGTTCTGAGTGACACCAAAAACTAAAAAATAATTAGTAGAGTGTCAAACAGAACCGTTCAAACTGACACAGACCATTGCAAATTATAGAATGATACAAATTAATCCACCACTGCCCTCATTTATAATACGCTCTAGAGTATCTTGAAGCTTCATTTGAGCATCTTCCGGCATATGAGAAAGTTTATTTTGAAGACCTTCATTAACAAGTTCATGTAGGCTTTTTCCAAAAATATTAGATTCCCAGATTTTTTGTGGATCACTTTCAAATTCTGAAAGCAAATAATTAACAAGTTCTTCAGATTGTTTTTCTGAACCAACAATAGGAGAGACTTCTGTTTCAATATCTGCTCTAATCATGTGTATTGAAGGAGCTTTTGCTTTAAGTTTTACTCCAAAACGAGAACCTTGTTTTACCATTTCAGGTTCATCTAAAATTAGTTCATCCATTGAAGGTGAAACAATTCCGTATCCTTTTGCTTTTACTTCTTCCAAAGCATATGCAATTTTATCATATTCTTTTTTAGTAGAAGCCAAGTTTGTAATTGTTGAGAATAAATCTCCTTCATTTGCAATTTCTACACCAGATATTTCTGTTAAGATTTTATAGAATAAATCTTCTGCTAGATTTATGGAAATGTTAACACATCCGAGTTCCAAGTGTTACTTCACTAAGTACACTAGATGTAATAATTTGTGTGTTTTGTAATTTTGCAATACTAGAATCTACTTGTTTTAATATTCTAACATTTTGAAAAGCATCTTTAATTTCAGAGTAAAGTTCTTTCTTTAACCAGTGATCATCACATAATCCGTCAACCCATCTTGGAAAATTAATATTTAAACGTTCAATTGGAAATTCATATAGCATTTTACCAAAAATAGCATTTATATCGTCCAAATTAAGTTCTGCACAATTAGTTGGCATAACAGGAACACCATATTTATCTTCCAATTTTCTTGCTAAAGCTTTAGTAGCATCAGAGAAGCAATCATCTGAATTTAAAACGATGATAAAAGGTTTATTAAGTTCTTGTAATTCTCTTACAACTCTTTCTTCAGCATCTATATAATCTTCTCTTGGAATATCAGTTATACTTCCATCTGTTGTAACTAAAATACCAATTGTAGAATGTTCCTCTATTACTTTTTTAGTACCAATTTCAGCAGCTCTTTCAAATGGAATTTCTTCATCTGACCATGGAGTTTTTACCATCCTAGGCATATCATCTTCTAAATAACCAATAGCATTATTTACAAGATAACCAACACAATCTACTAAACGAGTTTTTAGTTTAATATTATTTCCAACTGTAATTTCTACAGCTTCATTTGGAATAAATTTTGGTTCTGTTGTCATAATTGTACGACCAGCAGCACTTTGTGGTAATTCATCTCTTGCACGTTCTTTTTTATATTCATTATCAATATTTGGAATTACAAGTAAATCCATAAATCTTTTTATAAAAGTAGATTTTCCAGTTCTAACAGGTCCAACAACACCAACATAAATGTCCCCATCTGTACGTTTGGCTATATCCTCATATAATTTTAAATTTTCTTCCATCTTATTATATACCCTCCTCGAAAAATGTTTGTACAACAACTTTAATTAATGTATATTAGCAAATTGGAAAGATATGCATAAATTATAAAAATAAATTTTACCAGTTGACAATTTTAAAATTGATAGTATAATAATGATATAGTAAAAAATAAAAACAATAATGAGACAAAGTAAAATTAAGGTTATCAGAAAGAGAAAATTAGTCATTGGCTGAAAGCTAATTTATGAAAAACGATTTGAAAAACTACCTCATTTGTTTCTAGCTAAAACTAGACGTAAACAAAAGCCTGCGTTAAAGGCATAAATGAAGTTAGAAATAAGGGTGGAACCGTACTATAAAGTGCCCCTAGAAGTTTATTAGAAAATAAATTTCTAGGGTTTTTTGTATGAAGAAACCTAAAATAGATGGGAGGAAAAAAGATGATAAAAGTTCAATTAAAAGATGGTTCTATATTAGAAGTAGAACAAGGAAGTAGTATTTTAGAGGTTGCTAAAAAAATAAGTGAAGGTTTAGCAAGAGTTGCAACTTGTGGGGAAGTAGATGGAAAAATAAAAGATTTAAGATATAAACTAGATGAAGATTGCAATTTAGTTATTCACACATTTGAATCTAGTAAAGAAGGAAAAAAAGCTTATTGGCATACTACATCTCATATTATGGCACAAGCTGTAAAAAGATTATTTCCAAATGTTAAATTTGCAATTGGACCTAGTATAGATGAAGGTTTTTATTATGACTTTGATGTGGAAAACCCATTTACAGATGAAGATAAGAAAAATATTGAAGAAGAAATGAAAAAAATTATAAAAGAAGATATAGAAATAAAAAGATTTTCTTTACCAAAAGAAGAAGCTTTAAAGCTAATGGAAGGACAAATTTATAAACAAGAATTAATTAGTGAATTACCAGAAGGAGAAGAAATTAGTTTTTATGAACAAGGAGATTTTGTAGATCTTTGTGCAGGTCCACATTTAACAAGTACAGGTAAAGTAAAAGCAGTTAAAATTTTATCATCATCAGGTGCATATTGGAGAGGAAATGAAAAAAATAAAATGCTTCAAAGAATTTATGGAATTTCTTTTCCAAAGGCAAGTCAGCTTGAAGAACATTTAAAATTATTAGAAGAAGCAAAGCAAAGAGATCATAGAAAAATTGGTAAAGAGTTAGAAATATTCATGACACATGAACTTGTTGGTTCAGGACTTCCTATGTATTTACCAGATGGAGCAACAATCAGAAGACTTTTAGAAAGATATATTTTAGATAAAGAAGTAAAACAAAAATATAAACATGTATATACTCCATCACTTGCAAATGTTCAATTATATAAAACAAGTGGACATTGGGATCATTATAAAGAAGATATGTTTCCTGTAATGCAGATGGAAAATGAAGAATTAGTATTAAGACCAATGAATTGCCCACATCATATGCTAATTTATAAACATAAATTACATTCTTATCGTGATCTTCCAATCAGAATTGGAGAACTTGCACACGATTTCCGTTATGAAGCAAGTGGAAACGTTTGTGGACTTGAAAGAGTACGTCAAATGTGTCAAAATGATGCACATATTTTTGTAAGACCAGATCAAATTAAAGAAGAATTTGGAAAGGTTGTAAATTTAATCCTTGATGTATACAAAGATTTTGGATTTAAAGATTATTCATTTAGATTGTCTTTAAGAGATAAAGAAGATAAAGAAAAATATTATGATGATGACGAAATGTGGGAAAATGCAGAAAGTCAATTAAGAGAAATATTAATACAGTCAAACTTAAACTTTTATGAAGCAAAAGGAGAAGCAGCATTTTATGGACCAAAATTAGATGTACAAATAAAAACTGCTGTAGGACATGATATTACAATTTCAACATGTCAATTAGATTTCTTATTACCACAAAAGTTTGAACTAGAATATATTGGAGAAGATGGAAAAGCACACAGACCAGTTGTAATTCATAGGGCAATTCTTGGGTCATTTGATAGATTCATAGCTTTCCTATTAGAAGAAACAAAAGGTGCACTTCCAACTTGGCTTGCTCCTGTGCAAGTAAATGTGATGCCAATTACAGATAATTTTAAAGAATATGCTAAACAAGTAGCAGACAAGTTAGAAGAAAAAGATATTCGTGTAGAATTTGATGATAGAAATGAAAAAATTGGTTATAAAATTCGTGAAGCACAATTGAAAAAGGTACCATACATGCTTATAATTGGTGAAAAGGAACAAGATTCAAACTCAGTTGGAGTACGTTCAAGAGAAAAAGGAGATATTGGAGCTATGAAAATAGAAGAGTTCATAGAAAAAATATTAAAAGAAGTTCAAAACCACGAAAAATAATACAATGTAAAATTTAACTTATAAATAAAAAAATAAACTTAAAATTGAATAAAAAATAATAGGCAAAATATTGCTTATTATTTTTTTATTTGGTATACTAAAGTAAAATATTTTGGGAGGAAAATTATGCCTGAAATTACTAAGGAAGAAATAGAAAATATAGATGAAAAATTAAAATATATAGAC
>ERZ825670.1435-NODE-1435-length-26203-cov-7.061114_pt1 | contig 26203 bp, 25 predicted proteins | sample MGYA00519929_ERZ825670 | MGnify/ENA primary metagenome ERZ825670 (study PRJEB31778, sample SAMEA3449207) | human gut metagenome | biome: human gut; feature: human-associated habitat; material: faeces | place: United Kingdom | collected 2010/2012 ...
CGGACACACACATCAATCTGCTTTGCTTCTTCCTCAGATACCCGGAAAGCTACCGTTTTGTTTCTCCATCTGCCCCTGTTGTCAAGTTTTCTGTCCATCTACTCATCCTCCTTTTTCATGCGTTCCATATCCAGCTTTTCAGCCATTTCCGTCTGAACAGTTGGAAACAGATGTGCATATTTCAATGTGATTTTCTCTGCTTCATGCCCCATACGCTCTGCTATGGCAAGCACAGTGAATCCCATGTGAATCAACAGGGAAACATGACTATGACGGAGTGCATGAACCTTAATCTTCTTTAATCCGGCTTCTTTTACGCCACGACGCATCTCATGATCCAGATAAGATTTTGTCACCGTAAAAATGCGGTCATCCGGCTTCACTTCATACAGCATTTTCATATACTCCTGAATCTCCTCGCAGAGAAACTTCGGCATCTTGATTGTCCGGTTGCTTTTCGCAGTCTTTGGTGTAGTAATGATGTCCCTGCCCTTTGACCTGTGATACGTTTTGCTGATCTTTACGGTCTGCTTCTCGAAATCAAAATCAGAAGGGCAGAGGGCAAGCAGCTCGCCGGAACGGATACCTGTCCAGTACAGCATTTCAAATGCATAGTAGGAGCGTGGCTTATCCATCATCACTTCCGCAAATTTCAGATATTCTTCCTTCGTCCAGAACTCCACTTCCTTGCTCGTCTGTACTTTCATGCAACCTGCACGCTTCGCCGGATTATAGGGCAGATTGTAAAAATTGACCGCATGGTTGAAGATTGCGGTAAGCTGTGCATGAATCGTTTTCAGATAATCACCGGAATATGGTTTTCCCTTTTCATCCCGGTATTTCATCAGCTCATTCTGCCATGCGATTACATCCTTTGCTTCAATGTCCGCAATCTTGCGTTTGCCAGAGTAGGGAAGAATTTTCTTCTCTATCATATGGCTTTTAGATTCCCATGTGCTTTCCTTCAGTCTTGCCTTTTTATCCTCTGCATAGATTTCATAGAAGCTCGCAAATGTCATATCCAACTTGGAATCCTGTTTTAACAACTGTTCTCTCTCCCATGCCTGTGCTTCACGCTTCGTCTGAAACCCTCTTTTCTGTGTCTGTTTCCGTTCCCCGGTAAAATCGGTATAACGGAACACTACCCTCCACGTTCCTGTGGCATTATCTTTGTATACAGCCATTCAATCACTTCCTTTCCCTTATTCGCTGTAACATACTTTTTTACGAAAGTAATTCGCATCCACTCTGCCCCTGACAGTGATATAGCCAAGTGCTTCCATCTCATCATTTAACTGTCTGACCAGCTTATAGGCATAAGATTTTGATACGCCTAAAGCGTCTGCTACATCCTGGGCTGTCATAAAATTCTTGTTCGTCATACACTTCATCTCCTCTCGTTTGTTTTTCATTTTCTTTGTTCTTCGCCATTCTCCCTCCCCCGTTCCTGACAAGTTGCCCTGCTCGGTACTTTGTCGTATTTCCACCTTCGGCACGCTCGCTTTTGGTCATCGCCTGTTCTTCCAGTGGTATCAGTTCGGATGGTCATTTAATTGTATTAACTTATTTTGTTTAAGTTTCTGTATCTGTACTATACTAACTTTTTTGAGTTAAGTCAATAGGTTTGCAGAAAAATTCTTAAATTTTTTAGTTTAAGTTTTCTTGCTATTCTCTTTTATCTGTGGTACACTCAGCTTAAACAGAAAAGTTTTATATCATCTGGAAGGAGATTCATACAATGGCAATCGGAAAACGTATTAAATTTTTTCGGAATAAAAAAGGCATGACACAAAAACAGTTCGGGGAGATGCTTGGTTTTCTCGGCAAAACTTCCGATGTGCGTATGGCACAGTATGAAGCAGAAGCAAGAATCCCCAAGTTTGACCTCTTAAAGGAAATGGCTGGCATCCTCAGTGTAAGCACCCACGCCTTGAATGTCCCGGACATTGACAGCTATATTGGTCTTATGCATACCTTTTTTGCATTGGAAGATATGTATGGACTGAAAATCAAAGACATTGACGGTGAACTCTGCCTTTGTCTTGACAGAAACAATCCATCCTATCTTTCCATGTTCGATATGTTCCATGCCTGGCAGCAACAGTCAGCAAAACTGGAAAACGGAGAAATCAGCAGGGAAGAATATGATGAATGGAGATACCAATATCCGGCACTTGATACATCCGGACATTATGCAAAAGTTCCTTCTCAGGAACTGAGCGATCTGCTCATCAAAGAACTTGATAAAAAATCAAAGAAAAAATAGACATCAAAAAAACCTTACCGATATTCAGTTTTCATTCTGAAAATCAGTAAGGTTTCTCTATACATAACTAAGATATTTTATTTTCTGAATAAGTATCAAATGTTGCCAAATCGTTGCCAGTTCTTAAACAAATTTGTTTGGAAACATTGATTTTACTGGATTTCTTTTGACTGTTCCCTTATTCAAACTCTATGTAAGCATCTATATATTGTATTCTCTTGATTTTATTTTTCATATATTTAGTATGTTTTTTCCATATATTCCATGATATCCACACCTCTACTGGAGTTTTTGTAGACATTTTATAGATAATTGGGAGCAGGGAATTTGACATTATCGTTTTGATAAACGAGATGCCCTATCTATAATTTTTCTGTCTCGAGTGGAACTCGAGTGAAAACTCGAGTTCCACTCGAAGACCACTCGATTATTTATTTTCATATACAATACGTTGATAACAGGAACGGGTTCCTTTTCCAACTAAAATAATCAACTTTTCTTTTCTCATTTTATCAATTGTTGTTCTTGCCTGCTGTTTACTAAAGCCACATAACTCTTGAATTGCTGCATTTGTAATAGATTCATTATGTTCAAGATATTCTAGAATCATTTCCTTTGCTTTGATATAACGAACTCCTTTGTCACGAGTATATTGTAAATCATTTTTAACGGCCTCATAAACTCTTGCTGTTAACATATATTCTTTTCCAACAGATTCGATAAGATGCATGTTAACTAAGTTAGTTAATGCTTTACGTGTATTTTCTAAAGAAATTTGTGTCAAATCTTTTGCTTCCGATAACTTTATGCGTTTATTCTCTGATAAATAGCGCATAATCATTAGCTCTGCCAATGATAAAAATATTTGATTTTTTTCCTGCTCATTTACAATAAACTTAACAAACGATACGTCTTCCACTGCACTACGAAGTGTCAATGATACTGCATCACTAAACACTTGATATTCTGGATAGGGCTTTCCCATAGATATCATTTCTCTGAAAATAATATCCACTCCCTGCCCAGTTCTCTGTACATATTTTAAATGTTGCAAAGTTTCCGCGATTAGTTTATTTCTTGGTGCTGATGGGTGCGTAATGATATTCCTTTCTGTTATTCCATCTAAAAATCCACCAGGATTCTCTATAACTACTTTGTCAGGATAATGCTTTACATATACTGCGCCCATACTTTCATAATCCCTATGAGATAAGGCGTTCAATAAAGCTTCTTGAAATACTTTTTCAGAGAAATCTTCTACTTCTAATCTAAATAATCCCACCTGGATATTAAGAATTTTATTATCATTTTGTATTTTTTCCGTTAATCGATCTAATACATTTACAATTGGCTGTTGTAAATCTAATCTCAAATCATACTCTTCAAGATTTTCAGCACTATAATGTAAATATATAACCTCTGCCTGCGGCAACAATCTTGAAATAGAGTTTTGTTTACCAACAAATAATAAACCAGCTACAGTCAATCTTTCAACATTATCTATTTCTTTAATAAGTCCAAGATCTCTTAGAAAAGCCATATCCTCCAAAGCTGGAAGTGTTGATTTTGGATCTCTAATTTTTAGTTTTTCTTTTAAAGAATATACTTCTAAAAGATTTATATCCTCAAAAGTACTTTCCATCACTATCTTACTTGAAAAATCTGGTATCTGCTCTCTGTAAAAATGATGTGACATTTCATCCGGAAAAAAAGGCTTTGAATTCTTACCCAATCTTTTCAAAAAACGACCATCTGTTGTCCCATAAGTTTTACCATCTGCCTCTACTTTCAATGCCAAAACTATCATACCCTGATAAGAAATTTTTTCTATCTCCACAAATAACGATGGTCTTGTTTTATCATATATTACCTCAATAATGCTTTGTGTATCATATTTTTCACATCCAGTTACTGTACCATCATCTTCTACTCCAAAGTAAACAGTCCCACCTTTTGCATTTGCGAAAGCAACCAGTTCATCAACAGCAAGCTTAATACGTTCTCTCATGCTACCCGCTTTTTTCCATGATTTAAATTCTGTATGCAACGATTCCCCCGAAGAAAGTATTATACTAAATTCTTTTTCGTTCAAAAAAAACACCTCTTTTCATGCTTTTTTATATAGATTTTATTCCTTAAGCTTTTTCTCTTCCTGCTTTATCAATTCTATTTCTTGCTGATAACATTTTATCTTAATTTTCATAAGATCTTTTCTATTTTCTTGACTCCAAGTATTCATTGTCTTATTACTATAAAATAGTGTAAAATCATGAATCGTAGCAGCTATCTGCTGTATTGATACTGCCCATGAATTGCATTCTGCAGGTACTTTAGGTAAATCTGAAATTTTAAAATATATAGATGCTATTTGTACATTTATATCTTTCACATCATTAACCAATTCGCTCTCCGAAATATTACCATTAGAATATTCTCTATATTTACTTATGAATTGATCTGCATACCCTACCATCTCATTTAAATACTTTCTTGCCTCTTTAATAAATTCTTCCGTGGTCACAGTTTGTTGATTTAATATTCGCAATGCATTGTATGATTTCTGCTTATCCACAAGAATTCCATCAAGTATTTTTGAACCATTACTTTCTCTATACCAATTATTCTTGTCCATCGTATCGTCAACCCATGTAGTAATCCATTCAAAATTACAATCCGTCATATCCTGCTCATCATTTCCCATATGACAGCGTATCATATTGGCCGGCAATCCCTTGAATCTACGCTCCTCTATCTCATTTTTATAGACATTTGAATATTTTATTTCATCAATTATTTCTTTCGTAATCTTCACGATGTCTATTTCATCAAAATAATATTTCAAAATAACTTTAGCAGTATACCTTTTTTGTCGAGAATGATGAAATGGCAAAACTTCATATATAATATATTCTTCTGCTTCTTTAAATATATTTTGTTTTTGATATGGCATATATTTTTGAACTGGAAAATAAATAGTTCTTGTTATATTAGCTCTATAAATGGGATGCTGAATTCTGACACCTTTTCGATTCCATACACTTATCATTCGAAAAATCAATTCATTAATCTCTTCGAGGGATTTTTTCCCTTTTTTTATTATACAGTCCATAGTTAATGCATCACACAAAAAATGTGTATACAAGCTTATTTTATTTCCCGGATAAAAAGTTGAATTCTCATTTGCTCCGCAGGAAGCCATTACAGCATACCCTGCACCTGCAAACTCCTCTACCATTCTATCTATATCCGGTGTTTTAATTTGAGGAATCAAAAAATCACCAGAACGACAACTGTCTAATATAATAATTTTATTTCTTGCCTCTATGTTATCTACTAGTTCAATCACTTCCTGTACACTAATCACAGCTTCACTAAGCGCAAGTGTTCCATTATTTCCATGACCCGAAAAATAAAAAATATATGTATCCTCGGGCTCAACAATTAATGATGCTATTTGTAATTCACTTGCCAATTCCTTTATATTAACTCTTCCAGAACTTCCCAACAAACGAATATCCTGCGATGAAATACATAAGCCTTTTATCAATGCTGCCTTTACTTCCACTATATCATTTCTACAAGCATTTATATCTGGGATTCTAGGATTATCATAATTACTTACCCCAACCAACGTAGCCTTTACATTTCCCATCTTATTTCCTCACAATACCTGAAATTATAACCTACCTTTTTATGATGTCTTTATCTAGTCACAATATCCAACAAAGATTTATAGCCGTCTACCACATCATATACCACTTCACCATTACTGATTGCCTTAAAATGCTCTCTTGCACAATGGATTTTTGATTCTTCAATTAAACGCAGTTGCATAGAGTTCATAGAACCCTTAGTTTCTGCTACAAAATAAATATGTTTTACTGTTCCCTCATAAAATGCAATCGCCCAATCTGGATTGTATCGTCCTACTGGAGTCGAAATATAAAATCCATCTGGCAATTTCACATAAACAGCCACATCTTGGCTTATATCCAACTCTTCTGCAAATTCTTGTTCATTAGTAGAATCATAGATGATGTGATCATACAAATGTTTATTTGCTTTCATTGCATTCACACCAAGGCGACCTTTAATCGTCGGATCTGTAAACACTTCCGTACCATATCTATCATCCGTCACATTATAAGTAATATGTTCAATAATTGCTGTGGCCTTTTCATCATTAATCAACGCTGCAGCTTTAATAATAAATTCTTCTGGATTATCCTTAAATTGATTGAATACCGAAGGTTGAATTCCCTGCAGAATACGCACAATTGCTTTTCTAGTCAAATTGGTTTCATCTACTAACTTTCCAATCAAATCATATTTGACTCTAGAACTAACAGACACTGTACGCCCATAATTTTCTGCCTTTTCTTTTAGAAAACCACTTCCATCAGCAAGGGCCTCTTTTGACTTAATCTCATTTAAAACACCAGTTTCCACTTTAAAATAAATCTTAGAAACTCTTAACTTTCTATCTAAAGAGTCAATCGCTTTACATATAAGCTCTTCCGTATCAAAATCAACAACATATGCTGTCTTTGAATTTATTTTTGACCAAAGCGCTTTAAATTCTGGCATTGCAAGTTTATTTTCATCTAGATGCAGTTCTATATTATTACTACGAGCATTTTCAGGACACATAGAACGACTATTATAAACAGAATCTATAATTTGAATTACGGAGTTGACAGAATCAGCAACCTCTTCTGCCACCTTAATTTCTCCATTTGCTTTATCTCCATAATATTTGTCTGTCAAATTACCTTTTCTGTCAACATACCTACTCATTATCAAATCATAATAAATTGCATGTGCCATGTCAGAAGTAATTACCTGCTCATTTCCTTGCTCATCTTCAATCACTTTTCCAATAAATAATTCTGCTGTAACTGCGTGTGGTCTATCAGCTACTGCCTCTGCAATTTCACTCTGTAATCCTTTTGCAAAGCTATCATAACTCTCACTAGCAATAACCGTCAGTATATTAACACTATGTACATCATTTCCAAGTACATTGGTATCCATACGCTCTCCATCCTGGTTTACACAAAGACGAAGTCCACGACCTACTTCCTGGCGCTTTCTCACTTCACTACTGCTCTGTTTTAGAGTACAGATCTGAAATACATTTGGATTATCCCATCCTTCACGGAGTGCCGAATGTGAAAAAATAAATCGTACAGGTGATTTTTCTGGATTCCTATCTAAAAGAAGTTCCTTATTTTTCATAATAAGGTCATATGCATCTACATCATCTGTAGTTGTTTTCTTACGTAGAACTTTAGAATTTATCATTTTGCCTTTTTTATCAATAGAAAAATAACCTGCATGAGTTTTATGAACCGGAATAGAAGATAAATATCTTAAATAATCATCTTCTCCAATCTTTATCTGAAGATTGTTAATAATATCATTATATTCTTCTTCGAATATGTCCGCGTATATTCCATTAATTGGCTGACCTGCATCATCATACTGTTTATACTTAGCTACCTCATCAATAAAAAAGAGGGACAATACTTTAATCCCTTTATAAAATAACTCACGTTCTCTCTGTATGTGCGAAAGAATCGTCTCTCTAATCTGAATTCGACGCAGTTGTTCTTCACTTACCTTTCCAATTACGTCCCCAGCATAAATTTTAATACCGTTAATAAACTCCACTGAATCGTCACGTCCATCAATTCTAGAAATCACGAAACCTTCTTTATATTCTTCCATATTTCCAGAATTATCATATAAATTATATCCTTCTTCTACCGTTTTAGTAATCTTTCGAATACTATTGGCACCTTTATAATCAAATTGAATAGTGGCTGTTGGGACAGCTTTTGAAAGATTGATACTTTCTAAATACACATAGCTTTCTGTAGCCGTTGTACCAGATTCTGAAATGCCTTTTACCGCAATTTTTTTAACTAAACGCTTATTATATGCTTCCATGGCATCCAATTGATATACCATATTGTAAATACTATCTCTTTTATGCGTAGCAGAATAACGCAATGTCATAAGTGGATTAAATTGTTTCAAATTTTCTTTTGTTTTCTTACCTTCAACTGACTGTGGCTCATCAATAATCACAATCGGATTCGTCTTTGCAATAATATCAATCGGTCTCCTAGAACGGAATTCATCCAGTTTCATATAAATACGTCTGGCATCTTTTCCCCTTGCATTGAAAGCTTGAGAATTAATAATCATAACATTAATTGAATTATCCGACGCAAAGCGATCTATTTCTGTCAGCCTTGCAGAATTATAAATAAAAAATCGAATTTTTTTCCCATATTCTTCTGCAAAATGTTCCTGCGTTACCTGAAAAGATTTATAGACCCCTTCGCGAATTGCAATACTTGGTACGACAACAATAAACTTGCTCCAACCATATGCATGATTTAATTCGTACATAGTTTTGATATAAGTATATGTTTTTCCCACGCCTGTTTCCATTTCAATTGTAAGATTATATCGTCCTTCCAATTTGCTAGATGGCTCTATTTGATTTTCACGCTGAATTTTCTGTATATGCTCCAAAATCAACCTATCATTTAACTCTGGAACAATTTTATGATTACTCCAACCTGTAAAATCCTCTTCATCCATCGTAGACATCTGAGAATATTCCTGTCCTTCCATTGTTTTTCCCTGATAACCTTTATCCATCATATAAGAAGGTGTAAGATATGGTTGACCCGCAAATACATCTACCACCGCCTTTGCTGCATCAGCCTGAAATTTCTGATGTTTAAATCGTAACTTCATTCTTTGCCTCCTTAAATAACTTTCACAGTTGTATCCGGTGCCATTAATTTAAAGATTTCACCAACATTAATTTTAGACGAACTGCTTGCAAAACCACTATCCCGGAACACTGCACGAAGAGGCTCTTTTTTTGCAATTTCTTTAATTACACTGTTAGGAATATTCTCATCAAAGCATGCAATTAAATCACCATCATTATAATTATGGACTGTACATCCCTCAATTTGTTCTGAGGAATACGGTAATGAAAGAGGCAAGCCCCAATCCAATAGACATCCAAATAATAAATCTAGGTCTGTACGGTCTTCTTTGATATTAGATTCTAATTGATTAAGAAATCCCTGAGAATAGTCATCTGGACTATAATATACTTCATTCATATTAGAATCATCTAATTTCAATACACGGAAACCAATATCTAAATTCTGTGTAATCAATGGTGCTTCTTCTTTTATCTTCTTTCCCGCACGTCGAATACGTTCTTTTCCGATTTCACAAATGTTTTTATATCCTGCTTTATAGGCTTCAGACTTTTTATCTGTATTTTCTGGTAATTGCACCATAATATATTTAATCTGTTTACTATCTTCAGCATTTTGACTCATCACAGCATGTGCCATTGAAGCTGAGCCCGAAAAAAAATCAAGCACAATTGCATCAGATTGCAAATTTGCGAGTGTTAAAAGACGCTTCATTAATCTTTGTGGTTTGGGGCCGTTAAAATATCCTCCGTTTAAAAGTTTAGAAACCTCTTGTGCCCCCTCTTGGCTATGTCCAACATCCTTAAAAAACATTATTGATGTTGGTGCCATACCGTCATGTTTTAAATCTGTTAAAAATCGTTTAATTCGTGGAACACTGTTGCCATCTGGTCCAAACCATATTCTGTTATCTTGAAGTCTCTCCAAAAATGATTTTTTGGAGAGACTCCAGCAGCGCCCTGCTGGAGGCTCTATTATTCGCCCTGACGGAGTCGTAATTGGATAATCACATTCAGCATTATACGTTTTTACCGAAATATCACTAGACATCCAAACGCCTCGTGGATCATTATCTGGATTTGAATATCTGGCATTTGCTTCTGCTGTTCGTGGTAATCTTCCAATTATATACTGTGAAATATTTTTAGCAAACATTAAAACATAATCGTGACTATTGGATACAAATTTTGCATCATTTTTAGGAGAAAAAGCGCGCTCCCATATTAACTGTGCAACAAAATTTTGCGCGCCAAATATTTCTTCACAACACTTTTTTAAATTAGCCTGCTCATTATCATCAATTGAAATAAAAATTACGCCATCATCAGACAATAAATTTCTAGCAAGCATAAGGCGCGAATAAATCATTGAACACCAATCTGAATGAAAGCGTCCGTTAGTATCAGTATTTTTAAACATACGGTTTCCATCTTCATCTAATTCACTAATTTCTTCCGCATATTCTTCACTTGTCATTTTAAAATCATCATTATAAATAAAATCATTTCCCGTATTATATGGAGGATCAATATAAATCATTTTTACTTTATTTAAATAACTTTCCTGAAGCAATTTTAACACTTCAAGATTATCTCCTTCAATATAGAGATTCTCTGTATTATCCCAATCGACTGATTCCTCCTTACATGGGCGAAGCGTTTTTCGAATCGGTTTATTTGCTTCCACAATAGATGCTTTCTTCCCTACCCAAGTAAATTCGTATGCCTCATCCCCATCAATAACGTCCGATGAAAGCATCTGCTTTAAAAGTTCGAAATTAATCACGTTCTTCCCTTTTCCATTTTCATCAATAGTCTCAGTTATACAATTAGGAAATAGAGAACCAATTTTTTCAATATTCTGAGCAGTCATATCTACTGACTCCATCCGCATTTTATCCATCTTATTTATCCTCCTCAGATGAAAGCATATCTAATAATTCATCTGCTATTTCTTCTGCCGTCATTGTGGCTGTCGTCATTGCTAATTTACTAGCTAAAATAGGACTATAATCCATTACTTGTTTTTTTGTCAAATTATGCCATATAGGAAGTAACGTTTTGCCGTTGATACTCTCCATTTGAAATAAACCATCTAGCTCTGCTTTTGTCCAATATTTTCCCTCAGCTATATAATTAGGCGATAATATAGCAACCCCAAACTTAGATTTACGCAATCCATCATCAATTCTTGCTCTCATAGAATCACCCCATTTTATTTTTGATTTATCATACCAAACCTTAATTTCTCTGTCTTTCAAAGCTTGCACAAAGGCTTCTACAAAATCTGCTTTATCTTCCCAAGCGTGAGAAACAAACACATCATATTCGGGTTCATCCCCCGAAACTGTTTCCAAAAATTCATTTTTAACTTTAGATAACCGTAATGATTCCAATTCCGAAATACGTTGTTCATATACTCGTTTCATATTTTCAATTGATTTTTCCTGTTTCTTCCGTTCGTTTTGCTCTTCTTTTTGAAGTTTAAGATAGGCATCATTTCTTTTCGTACGTTTATCTGAAATTTTTTTACCATAATCTGCACTCGCTGCTTCAGCTTTTCTTGCTTTTTCCTCATAATTTTCAATTTGTCGCATTTTACTCTTTATCATACTTTCAGAGGCATTTTTGCTAACACTTACTCTTGATGCTTTTTTATGATTGTCCGCTGCCTTTCTATCTTCTTCTGCTTTTTTCTTCTCCAAGTCAGCAATCTCTTTATCTAAAGAGTTTACTTTTCTCTGATACTGTTCAACACCCATGTTTATAAATACTCCTCTAATTCTTTTTTTAATATCTTTAACTCTCTATTTATCTGCATCTGTTTATTCAACTGCTTTTCTTTCCGAATTTGAGCCTTTAAAATATCAATCTTTTTTTGCAACATCTGTCTCTGTTCATCTCTAGTCACAGATTCTTTTAAACTTTCACCATTAGTTTTTATTTGTAATTTATCTCCTGATATATCATCCAAAAATTCACTAAATACATGATACAATGTCATGAAATAAATAAACTCTGGAGAATTCTCATTATAGGCTGTAGTAATATTTTCAACCACAACATCTGTGACATCCTGCAATTTTCCCTTGTCCTTCCAAAGATTCTCAAAAAGTTGTATATAAGACATCGAAAATGGGGCATCAAAACGATTAATCATATTATAACTGTTATTACCACGCTCGCATCCAATATCTACCGTAGTAAATCCACTGATAGGCATATATGCAAGTTGATTCATCTTATTTTCTACTGTAATAAATCCACCCATATTTTCACCAGTTGTATTAGACTTAAAACGTGCCTTCCTTTTAATCCATTCTGCACATTCTTTTGCGATTGCACGCTGTGTCATTTCATTACGCAACTTCAATTCAAATTCTGTACCATAGAGACTATTTTCTCGATTAAGACGTGGTATATAAAATTCACGTTTCTGTTTTTCTGCTTTTTCAGTTACAAATGTCGGAGATGTAAAAATAAATCGAAATTCTTCTACAGATTCCAATTGCTTTTTTAACTCTTTATAAGCATACATAGAAAAACAAGTAGCTGCAATAGATACTTTGCTACCTTTTTCTATTGTTGATGCCATATCATCACGAGCAATTTCCGTAATATTATCAAATACCTTTACTTCCATCCTTACCTTCTCCTCAGTACAGAAAAACATTTTATCCAATTACAATAATTAAGCATTAAGGCATTTTTGAAGCTAAATACCCATGATAAAAGTATACCATATTTAAATAAAATATGATATACGTTCATATTACCGAACCTTTTTACACGCCTTAAATATCTTATCATTTTCTCACCCTAATCACCATATACACATAATTTCTCCAGTCACGCTATAATTCTAATTTAAGAATGAAACTTTCTCTTTTATTTTCCAAATATTATTTCCTGATTAGATACTGAAGAAAAAATTTTCTAATCATTAATAAAACAGCAATAAAATCTTCTGTAAATGCAGATGACTTTATTGCTGTAAATATCGTTATGATAAATTTATATAGGATTTCTGCTATGTCCACTTGTTTTTCTCAAATTATTTTCATAATTTTTCTTAAAGTCTTGAACATTCTTCGCTCTACTTTTACCTCTTTTCCCTGAAATTTCAACCTTCCTTTCTACAGATACAATATTTTATTTTCTTTCAATATTCGATTAATATTGCTCATCTTTTTTATTTGCTAATTCAAGTATACTATTCTTTTTCTTTCCGCAATCTTTTTTATTTTTTCCGTTAATCTTTGACGTTCCTTTCCTAACTTTTCAATCTGAATCTTCTAATTCATCTTTATCTACCCAGTTTTAAATAATCAGGTTTCCCAAATAATTCTTTTCTTTCTACCTTATCTGATACCATATTTTTTCTTACTGTCTTTTCTTCTAGCATCCTTTCAATTCGTTCTAACTTATCTTGTATATCCTCTAATTTTCCAACAATCTTTTCCTGTTCGATTTTCCTTCCAAAATATTGTATTGCTGCATTTACAAATAAATTTTCTTTGGGATATTTTTCTTTATCTCTCTTTTCGATGAATGTTAATGATTCTTCTGTCATTCTATAATGTTTGTCTTTTCCCATTTTTAACATTTCCTTCCTTGTTGTATTTTGTAAAACTTTGTACCAAATACGGGAGCTATGTACATTTTCTTTGTAGAATTATATCCCTTTTCCGGGAAATAAACGTGTCCCACATCAGGGAACTATATCCCAAAAAAGGGACTAATAAGCTGTCAAGCTTATTGCAAGATACGCATTTTGTACACACAAAATGCATCTTGTTAAGGGAGAACCCCTAAAACCCCCTTCACCGAAACAGTGCACCTGCATAAGCCTCTATGTCTATGTAATTGGAATCTTATCTATCTTTTTCCAATCTGCTTTCCCACTCGCCCTTAACATCTACTCCTTTCGAAACAAAGTATTTAAAATTTCAAGAATTATTCTAAGTGACTCCACCTGCTCTGGTTCTAATTCCTCCAAATTAGGATTTTTATTAATCTGTTTTGAAATTTGTTCTATCTGCTTTTTTATCTCTGTAAAAGTTTTAATGTTTCCTTTGACAAGAATCGTCTGATACAGACAACTCTGTATAAAGAACTTTGACTTTAACATTCCTGTCAATTTAATTCGAGTCTCTATCAGTTCCTTTTCCGTTGGAGAAACACGAAAATTCATAATTACATTTCGCACTCTGTTTTTTTCATTTTTCTTGCTTCTGCTTTTTCTTTTTCCTTTAGACTGTGTAGGCCTTCGATAAATTTTATCTACCTCATACATCCTTATCCTCCTTGAATCTGACACACACATATTCCAGATTGTCAAAGTACGGTGTTCCGACTAAATACCAATGTCCTCCTTTTTCATCCCAGGCCATTTCTATCCGTGTGTGAATCCATTTGTCATCAACTTTTACTTCTAAAGGATCTCCGCAATGGAATCCCTCATATTTCCATAAGTCAGATACTAAAAGTCCATATCTATCATTATTGCAATTATAGCTTAAACGACCTTCAATCATTTTTCTCCTCCTCTTTAAATACTTTATCTAACTTATTTGCCATCTCTTTCTGAACTGAAGGATATAAATGTGCATATCTTTCAGTAATCGTTATACTTTCATGCCCCAGACGTTCTGCAATCTGAATTGGTGAATATCCAAGATTAATAAGTAATGCACAACTGGAATGTCTTAAATCATGAATTCTAATTCTTTTAATTCCTGCTGCTTTACTGCCTCTGTCCATTTCATGGTGAAGATAACTTTTTGTAACTTCAAAAAGTCTGCTATTTTCATTTACCTTATATAGTGATTCGATGTAATCCTGTATTTCCTCGCACAGAAATTCTGGAAGTTCTATTGTCCGATTACTTTTTTCCGTTTTGGGTGAAGTAATCATTGATTTTCCTTTAATAACTTGATAAGTTTTATTGATTCTAAGCTTCTTAGATTCCAAATCAAAATCTGCTTTTGTGAGAGCCAATAGCTCTCCACATCGAATTCCTGTCCAATATAAAATTTGAAATGCATAATATGAAATCGGTTTATCTTTAATAGCTTCAGAAAATTTAAGATATTCATCTAATGTCCAAAATTGCATCTCTTTTCCTTTTGCCCTTCCCATTTTCTTATTAGCTATACATGGATTTCTCGGCAGTTCATAATATTTGACTGCATGATTAAATATTGCATTTAACTGGTTCTGAATACTTCTAAGATAAGTCTGTGAATACCCTTTTCCGTTCTCATCCCTTTGACTTAATAGCTCATTTTGCCATTGTAAAACATCAACAGAAGTAATTTCTGACAAGCTTCTATCCTTAAAATATGGTAGAATATGTGCTTCTATGATATTTTCTTTATTATCCATAGTACTAGCTTTTAACTGTGGTCGTAAATCTCCCATATAGATATCAATAAAAGCACCAAATCCCATATTAATATCTTTACTGGTCTTTGCCAAAAATTCACGTTCATACTTCAATGCTTCTTTTTTAGTAGAAAATCCCCTTTTCTCATGTTTTCTACGCACGCCTTTCCAGTCTTTGTAGTAACAAGCAACACGCCATGTCGTTCCTTTATATCCATTCCATTTGTCTTTATATACCGCCATATCCTACCTTCTCCTTCCCATAATTTAAATATGGCTTTCCTCTCAGGAATTTTGTATAATCATCGTGTAATCTAGCTTGAATATCTAATGTACCCACAAGACTCTCTATGTACAAAGTAGAAATCAAATAGGAGGACATATTTTTTATTTCAAGAGTCGCATCTATAAGTCTGTTTAAAATGTCCGCTATATGTTCATATCGTAATTTTAAGAAACGAGATTTCACTTCTTCCCATGGATAAAACGTACCTTTCACTAAAACTTTATCTCTTGGATAGCAAACCATATCGCAAATGACATCATAAATCTCATGTACCATTATGACCTCATCTTCATTATGACGTTCTGCAATTTCTATAAGCCAACTAAGCCTTATATTATCTGCAATTATTTCTTTGTATTTATAAATATCTATCTCTCGCTCCACATCCTCTTCTACTTCTGATTTTCCAGATAGATGGATAGATTTTATATTATCTGTTTTTATTTCTTTGCTCTTATTATCCTTATTATATTGCAGTGTTTTTTCCGCGATGGCATTTCCGTATTGGTTTTTCCATGTCGAATTATCTGTAATGGATTCACCGTGACGGATTTCCCGTGGCGGTAAATCTATCACATTCCTCTTTTCAGTAAAAACTTCTATTTCGCTAACATACTTTCCATCTTTTCCCCGAGTCTTTTTACGCACTACATATCCCAGTGATTCTAAATTAAAAATAGATTTTCTTATAGCGTCTACACCATCTGGAACAATAGCACTTAAGCCCGATATGCTAAATTTCCATTCATCTGGCAAACTGCATATTGTGCATAAAACTCCTCTATCTTTCATAGAAAGCTCTTTATCTCTCAAAACATTATTACTAATTATTGTAAAATTCTTTTGAGTTTTATTTTTTAAAACTGCCATTTAAAGACTCCTTATTTAAGATTTTTCTTGAAAAGAAGCACCTGCCATGCTAACATTTAATCAGCACATTCATGTTAGTAATAACATGTGCGGCCCCTTTGCCGAGGGGCTTTTTCTTTTCTAATTATTTCTGTTTTTCTTATTAATGAACACCAGATTTCAAACACGCCTCCTCATACCAGATTCTATTAACCTTTCCTGATACTACAATTGCTCTTGGATTCTGTTCTTTCATTTCCTTATTCAGTTGCTTTATCACCTCATAGGCTTTGGCTCTGGATACTCCAAGATCAAATTTGACTGTATCAACTCCTACAAATAATGGTAATCCTTTCTTCATTTTTAGTTCTCCTTTTATGCTTTTTTATTTTTATATAGTTATTTTTTTATGACTATATTTCAATAATACATTCTTTATAAATACTTGTCAATACTAATACTCATACTTTCGTATCTATATAATCCAAAAAATCTTTATTTTTTAATATTGTCATGATAAAATAAACTTAAAATTTGTATATACTCTGTATATACATTTATAAAGGATGGTATTTTCAAATGACTTTAGGAGATAAAATTAAAAAATATCGGATATTACGCCAACTCACTCAAAAAGAGTTGGGTGAAAAAGTTGGCTTTTCTTCTAAAACTGCCGACTCAAGAATAAGAAAATATGAAAAAAATATGATGGCTCCCAAAACAGAGATACGAAATAAGCTAGCTGATGCTCTTGATGTAGATTTATCCGCACTCTCTGATATTAATATCCAAACCTATGAAGATGTCATGCATACACTCTTTTTATTTGAAGAAAAATTTGATATGGATATTGATAGAACTGAAGAAAAGACAACTTTATCTTTTGATAATCACAATAAAAAAATTGCCCCTCTCATTACTTATCTTTATACTTGGTATTGCAATAAAAAAGATTTATCTAATCAAGTAACTGCAGATTTAGAGCAATATGAATCTTGGAAAGGTCGTTTTCCTAAAGATATAAATGAGTACTGGACAGAACAAAAAAATAAAATTGAAAGTTTGTATACTCCTTATATAAAAGAATTGTCTAAAGCAAATAAACCAATATACACTATTTCTGAATTCATAGAGCTACTTAGAGTTCTTATAAAACATAATTTATCTATTGAAGTCGGAATTAAATCTTATGGTGCAGGGGATTCTGCCTTAGTACTTAATTTTTTTGTTAAAGAGATATTAAATACTGACATTCTTGCTGTAAATAGGGATTTTGCAAAATTTTTATATACTATTAAAACAATGGAAACCTACGGTATGACAGTCTATACTTCAATGCTCACAAATGAATGTGGCACACAAGTATCTTATGCACTCAGACTGCCAACCTTAACTTGTTTAATCCCAATAATCACCAATATACAGCAATATGAGCTTAATAAAGATACTATGAATGACTGGCATACTGAAATGTTTGAACTTCAGTATAAAAAAGATTTGGCTTCTTTTAATATCAACATAAAAAGCGAGATTGAGGCGAACTATTAATTTTATATAGACATTTTATAGACGAAGAAAACAAAGAGCCGCTATCTAAGCGGCTCTTTGGCATTTTGTTATTATTCAAACTCAATCGTTCCCGGTGGCTTACTTGTCAAATCATAGAACACTCGATTGACTCCCTTAACCTCATTGATAATTCGGTTCATAACTTTATTAAGGACTTCGTATGGTAACTCAGCGGATTCTGCAGTCATGAAGTCGATTGTCTTTACTGCGCGGAGTGCTACTGCGTAGTCGTAGGTTCTCTCGTCGCCCATTACGCCAACGGAGCGCATGTTTGTGAGTGCTGCAAAGTACTGATTGATTTCTTGGTCGAGACCTGCATTCGCGATTTCTTCGCGGTAGATGGCATCGGCATCCTGGACGATGCGTACTTTTTCAGCGGTTACTTCGCCAATGATTCGGATTCCGAGTCCTGGGCCTGGGAATGGCTGACGGAATACTAACTTTTCAGGGATTCCGAGTTCGAGTCCGGCCTTTCTTACTTCGTCTTTGAAGAGGTCACGAAGTGGCTCGATGATTTCTTTGAAGTCAACGTAGTCTGGGAGTCCTCCTACGTTGTGGTGGGACTTGATGACTGCGGATTCTCCGCCAAGACCGCTCTCTACAACGTCTGGGTAAATGGTTCCCTGTGCGAGGAAGTCAACTGCACCAATCTTCTTGGCTTCTTCTTCGAAGATACGGATGAATTCTTCTCCGATAATCTTACGTTTTGCTTCTGGTTCTGTAACGCCTGCTAACTTATCGTAGTATCTCTGCTGTGCGTTGACACGTATGAAGTTCAAGTCAAACTGGCCTTCTGGACCGAATACACTTTCTACTTCGTCACCTTCGTCTTTACGAAGAAGGCCGTGGTCTACGAATACACAGGTTAACTGCTTTCCGATGGCTCTTGATAATAAGCCGGCTGCTACGGAGGAATCTACTCCACCAGATAAGGCAAGTAATACTCGTCCATCACCAACTTTTTCACGAATTTCTTTTACAGTGTTCTCTACAAAGGCATCCATCTTCCAGTCGCCTGCACATCCACATACGCCTAATACGAAGTTAGATAACATCTTTGTTCCTTCTACTGTATGAAGAACTTCTGGATGATACTGGATAGCATATAAACTTTTTTTTGCATTCTCTGCGGCTGCTACCGGACAGTCTGCTGTGTGTGCGCTGATTTCAAATCCTGGTGCTACTTTGGAAATGTAGTCAAAGTGACTCATCCAGCAAATAGTTTTCTCGGATACGTCTGCAAAGATTTTAGAATCTTTTTTATCTACTAATACTTCTGTTTTTCCGTACTCACGTACTGGAGCTGCCTCTACCTTACCACCAAGGATATGCATCATAAGCTGTGCGCCGTAGCATAAACCAAGAACAGGGATTCCCAGTTCAAAAAGTTCTTTTGTATAGGTTGGGGAATCTGCTTCGTAGCAGCTGTTTGGTCCACCTGTTAAGATGATTCCCTTTGGGTTCATTGCTTTGATTGTTTCAATGTTTGTTTTATAAGAATAAATCTCACAGTATACGTTACATTCGCGAACGCGGCGTGCAACAAGCTGATTATACTGTCCACCGAAATCTATTACTATAACGGTTTCTCTTTTCAAAGATGTTCCTCCTGTCTTTTATCATTCTGTACTTTATTCTATAACATTTTCCGTTTGCTTTCTACCCCTAATAGAAAAAAATTTTTTCTTTTGCTCAGATAATAGAAGTCCACCGAGTACTAACAGGATTCCCAAGCCGGATAAAAATGTTATTTTTTCATGTAGAATAATGACGGATGTTACCGCTGTTACTACCGGAGCGAGGTAGATATATACGCTTGTTTTGATTGCTCCAAGTATTCTTACTGCCATGTTCCATGTGACAAAGCAGATAGCGGATGCTCCAAGTCCCAAATAGAAAATGTTGAATAGATATGCCGGTGTGGCGAAACGGGTCAGATTCCATTTAAAATCAAATATAAATAATGCCGGGATCATGAATAGTATTCCATAGAAAAAGGTTCTTCTTGTTGCCTGAACTACAGAATAACCAAAGCTTCCTATTTTTTTGGAAAGTACGGAATAAAATGACCAGATTATGGCTCCACCAACAGAAAGAAGGTCGCCAATCGGATTTAGGTGCATCGTTGTTCCGCTAAAACTGATCAGGGAAATTCCAATGAGGGCAATCACACACCCCATGAAAAATGCTGGTCGAAGTTTTCCTTCTTCTTTTAAGAAAATGCGTGCTGTTATTGCCGTAAACACTGGCGCAATCGAAACGATAACGCCAACATTTGATGCCTGTGAATAGGTCAGTGCGATATTTTCCATTAAATAGTACAAGGTCATTCCGGTAAGCCCTGCTGCTGCAAATGTCAGTTCCTGCTTCCAGCTTTTAAATGGCAGGCGGTGCGGATTCATAATCCACAGTAAAATAAATCCCATGACAAAACGGAAAAACAAAATCTCTACTGGCTGAAATGCCTGAAGCAAGATTTTTGTAGAAATGAACGTTGTTCCCCAGATAAAAATCGTAAAAATGGCAAGAGCATGACCAAATGCTTTTTTATTTTCCATATTTTCCTCCTCTTTAGTTTTTATAATCTTCTCTCATTTTAAATACACTCTCACCATTGTATCTCAAACTTGCAAAAAAGTCATGGGCGAAAAAATATTTTTATTTTGTGTTGACATTTTCTCGTCCTACATGTATTATTGTATCAATCACTTAGTACAATAATACATGATTTTATTGTAAGGAATTTATTACATTTTCCTGCAAAATAGAATTGTATCAGATGTGAGATGACGCGCAGCTTGCAGCAAAAATGCCGAGGCATTCTTGAATGTAAGTGTTGATAACTTAAAGGAGGTGTTATAAATGTCTTGGAATCTTGACTCCAGCCGTCCAATTTACGCTCAGATTATCGAGAAAGTATCGCTGGATATTGTATCAGGCAAATATCAGCCGGGCGACAAACTTCCTTCGGTCAGAGATTTAGCTGCTCAGGCGGGGGTAAATCCCAACACAATGCAGAAAGCTCTTTCCGAATTAGAAAGAGAGAATCTGGTTCATTCCGCAAGAACAAGCGGGCGATTTATTACAGAGGACAAAGCTATGATTGAAAAAATGAGAGAGGAACTGGCATCCACACAAATCAAAGAATTTCTTAATAAAATGTCACAGATGGGATTTGATTACGAAAAGACAATCACTTTACTTGAAAAACTCGGAAAGGAGAATCAGAAATGAGTACAATTCTGGAATGTAAAAATCTATCCAAAAAATATGGCCGCAAACAGGCACTCGACAATATTACTCTTTCCTTAGAATCCGGCAGAATTATCGGTCTTCTTGGGCCAAATGGCAGTGGAAAGACTACTTTAATCAAGTTAATCAACGGATTACTTGCTCCAACAGGCGGAAAACTTTTTATCAATGGAAATACCCCTGGAGTCGAATCGAAAAAAATCGTCTCCTATCTCCCAGAGCGTACCTACTTAGATGAAACCCAGAAAGTTTCAGAAGCAATTACATTATTTGAGGACTTTTATGAAGACTTCGACAGAAGCCGGGCAATTTCCATGTTAGAAAAGTTAAACATTGATTCAAATGCCCGAATCAAAACCCTTTCAAAAGGAACAAAAGAAAAAGTACAGCTAATCCTTGTCATGAGCCGCCGCGCTAAACTTTACTGTCTCGACGAGCCGATTGCCGGAGTGGACCCTGCTGCAAGAGATTACATTTTAAGTACGATTATCAACAATTACGAACCCGATTCCACCATCCTCATCTCCACGCATCTTATTTCTGACGTGGAAAATATTTTGGATGAAGTTGTTTTTATCAAAAACGGACATATCGTCCTGAAAAATGATGTGGAAGATATTCGTTTTAATCAGGGAAAATCAGTAGATGTATTATTCCGGGAGGTATTCAAATGTTAGGAAAATTATTTAAATATGAATGGCGTTCTATTTCAAAGCTTCTACTGCCAATTCATGGATTCGTGTTATTATTTGCCCTCTTATCTCGCTTTTATTTTACAATAAGCGGAGGAACAGACGCTTTATTAAACACCGATTCCACTATCATAGGCACGTTGACAATGCTTCTTATTTTTGCTCTTGTCATTGTCATTTCAAGTATTGCTATCTTTACTTATATATATAGCGGCTATCATTTTCATAAAAATGTATTTACCGACCAGGGCTACCTTACAAATACCCTGCCTGTAACACCATCACAGCTTTTGCTTTCAAAAGAACTTGCTGCTTTACTATGGCTTCTTATTGACGTTGTAGTTATCAGCATATCTATCTTTATTTTGGTAGGAAGTACAGAGCTTTTCTCTAACTTTAGTATTTTCTGGAGCACTCTGATACGTTATGCAAGCCAGACACCGCTCTTTACAACATTAATTATTATTGCCCTTGTTCTATCACCATTCCTGGCAATTGGTATACTGTTTTTCAGTATCACACTTGGAAATCTTGCCTCCAGCCACAAAGTACTTGCTTCCATTGGGGCATATGTTGGAATTTATGTTGTTCAGCAGATATTTGGATTAATCCAGCTTATAGTCTGGGGATACTTCGGCAGCACTACAATTATGCGGGTGAATATTTACAGCAATAACTACTCCTTTGGAACTTTCCTTAATCCAATTCTGATTACAGGACTTATATTTAATATTATTCTGATAGCCGTATGCTGGATGGGAAGTAAATACATCATGACAAAGAGACTGAATCTTCAATAGAGAAATTCTGAGTTGTGAGGTTACGGAGCAGACGAACTCCTGAAAGTCTCCCTCAAATCTTTCTCAAAACAATTTCTGAGTTTGCATAGGCAGCCAAAGACAGCACCCAAAGAGAGAGCATACCCTATATTTGTGGCCTCGGAGCAAGGTTTGGATACGAGCGTGTATAAGCGAGTATTCAAACCGCCGCGACTAAAGTCACAAATATAGGGGCTAGACTCTCTTCGGGGGCGTCTCTTTGCCTGCGGCAAATTCCTATTTATTCTTCTAAATTTTCCGAGAGTATCCTCTTCATTGCTGCTAGTGCTTCTTCTTCATCTGGTCCATTACAAACACACTGTACAACATCTCCATGTCTGAACGTTCCACTAATCAGATTGATAATGCTCTTTGCATTCACATCCATGTAATCCGTCTTAAAATGAATCTGACAATCATAACGGTCTGCCAAATTAGCAATTTTATTCGCTGGTCCCAAATGGATTCCCTGCTCATTTGTAATAGTCAGCTCCGCTTGTACCATATGTTTTAACCCTCCTCTATACTTATACATGTATTTCACTTTTTTCCCCTTCTCAATTAAGAAAAAAGCAGTTTTAATTAGTCTTATCTTACCACATTTGTGGGAAAGATTCAATTCATGATAATGATAGAGACACCCGCAAAGAAAGAATACAGGCCCTATCTGTGTCTTTAGTCACTTGCGGGTTGAATGTTCGCCCGAAAGCTCACATTCAATCCTCGCTCCGAGGTCACAGATAGGGCCTGTATTCTTTCTGTTTCCTAAATCAGAAGTACTCCTTCAATATCAGATTCGTTTCTCCCGGATTCAATGGCAGTTCCACGCGCACAACCTTCGGATGGTTCCTATAAGTTTTGCGGACCATATCCCGGATTGCAGTACCACCTCTATACCCATGAATTACTTTTATCTGGTAGATATCTTTTTTTGCTCTTTTAAGCTGACTGTCAATATATGTTTTTGCCTGTGCCCTGTTCATACTATGGACATCAAGCTCAATGATTCCTGACTGTAACATAGAGTTTATCAGCCTTTGATCGCAGTTACTTCCACTTCGATTAAGAGGTCTTTTGGAAGTCTTGCTACTTCCACACAGGAACGTGCTGGAAATGCACCTGTAAAATAAGTAGCATAGATTTCATTTACTTTTGCAAAATCATCCATATTTTTAATAAATACAGTTGTCTTGATTGCCTGGTCTAAGCTGCTGCCTGCGTCTGCAAGAAGTCCCTTTAAGTTCTCAAATACCTGTGTTGTCTGTTCTTCGATTGTTTCTCCAACTTCACCTGTTGCCGGATTCACACCGATAACTCCAGATGTGTATACAATGCCATTATATTCAATTGCCTGTGAATAAGGTCCGATTGCTGCTGGTGATTTTTCTGATACGATAACTTTCTTTTCCATGATGTTCTTCCTTTCTGTTTTATACTATCTTATCGTGACATTCTCCCCCACCTACAGATGAGGTTTCCCAACCCCGGCGAGTTTGGTTCTCGTTCAATAGCACCTCTGTGCTAAGCATAAGCGGGCTCACCCCGTGTATCCCACGGTTTGTATTATGATAAATACTTAATCCAGAACAAACTGCTGTCCCGGCGCAGTAATATTCATAATCTGCCCTGTGAGGAACTTTCTGTCTGCATCTTTTTTGTACTTTTCAATAATATCATATTGTTCCCAACAATGCATCGGGAAAATGAAATGTGCTCCCACATTTTTTATAAAATATTCCATGCCAAGGCTTCCCGATTCTTCCTGTCTGGGGTCAAGAACAACAAAGGCACAATCTATTTTTTCTGCTTTCAAATATTCCATCTCGGCTTTATAAAGCTGTTCCATCATCTTATTATCCTCTTCCGGCTCACCTGGCCAATCCCACCAGTGAAGATCTCCTGCATGGTAAATGGTCTTGCCTTCCGTTTTTACAAGAAAGGCAACTCCCTCATCCGTTGATTTTAATGTAGATATTACGCAGCCATCAATCTCTTTCTCTTCATGCGGTTTCATAAAAATAACATTCTCTGCCTTTTTCCAGAAACTGCTCGCTCTTTTAATATCAGAAGATAAAACATATACGACTCTCTGGCATTTATTTTCTAATTTAAAAATATCTTTTGTATAATGGTCATGATGTGCATGACTTGAAAAAATATAAAGTTCTTTATCATACTGTAATTCTGGAAGTTTTCCCTGCCAATAATCAAACAATAAATAACTATTTGCCGTCTCTATAAGAAATCCGCTATGTTTAATATATGTTACAGTCAGTTTACTCATTTATTTCCCTCCAAAATTTTTTCTTTTAAATCTTCATGAAATGCGCCTTCTCTCAGCATCGCAATTTCATATTTATACGGAGCAAATGCCCTCTTTTTTGTTTCTGGATTTGGTATATATGGTGTCTCTAATATTTTAGGAATGGCTTCAAAGTCTTTATTGTATACAATATTCCGAAGGCAATCATATCCAATCTCTCCAAATCCAATATTTTCATGGCGGTCTTTATGTGCTCCCTGTGGATTCTTGCTGTCATTAATATGAAAAACTGCAATCTGATCCTTACCTATAATCCGATCAAACTGCTCTATAACACTTGCAAAATCTTCTCGCACATCATATCCTGCATCACTCGTATGGCAGGTATCAAAGCAGACTCTTAAACGTTCATTATATGTCACTCCATCATAAATAGCCGCAATCTCCTCAAAGCTTCTTCCAATCTCTGTTCCTTTACCAGCCATTGTCTCCAGTGCAATGTTCACTTTCCCATCTTTATCTTGCGAAAATACTTCATTTAAGCCTTTGATAATCTGCCTGATTCCCACATCAGCCCCTGCACCAACATGCGCTCCCGGATGAAGTACAAGTGTTTTACACTTAAGAGCCTGTGTCCTCTCCAACTCTAATTGCAGAAATTCCACCGCCAGCTCAAAAGTCTCTGGCTTTACTGTATTACCAAGGTTAATGATATATGGCGCATGAACTACAAACTCATCAATACCATTCTCTCTCATCAAAGCCCATCCTTCTTCAATCCGAAGTTCCTCCACAGGCTTCCTGCGTGTATTCTGTGGCGCACCAGTATAGATCATAAATGTATTCGCGTTATAGGAAATTGCTTCTTTAACAGAACCCAGAAACATTTCTTTACCGCTCATGCCAACGTGGCATCCTAATTTTATCATAATGTTCTCCATATCTTTCTTGTATTTGCACCTTAAATGATAGCAAAACACCAGAATATAAGCAAGAAGATTTCTGATTTGCACAGGCAAAGGAGACGCTCTCAGTAAATAAAATAACCTATATTTGTGACTTTAGTC
>ERZ825670.1442-NODE-1442-length-26089-cov-27.178881_pt1 | contig 26089 bp, 34 predicted proteins | sample MGYA00519929_ERZ825670 | MGnify/ENA primary metagenome ERZ825670 (study PRJEB31778, sample SAMEA3449207) | human gut metagenome | biome: human gut; feature: human-associated habitat; material: faeces | place: United Kingdom | collected 2010/2012 ...
GTGGTTACAAAAATACTGCAACGAAAAACTTGAGTATCAGAGCGTGGGATTGTCCTGAATGTGGAACACATCACAATAGGGATATAAACGCTGCAATAAATATAAGAAACGAGGGTATGCGGTTAGTTCTCGCATAACTTAAAACAAAATAAACCGTGGGACACACGGGGTTAGCTCGCTTATGCTTAGTACATTGGTATTATCGAACGAGAACCGACTGTTCGCTTTTGTGCGAAAGGAAGCCCCCACCTCTTTATGCGGGGGAGGATGTCACGAACTACCCTTAATTTAACAAATTGATATCACTAAAGCTTAGTAATTTTGAAAATTCACTTTCCTTTTCACAAATTTAAAAAATTTGATATAATTGTATTGAGGTAGAGATATGGCAAAGAAAATGACTAGAGTAAAATATCAAAGAATGAGAAGAAGACAAAGACTAAGATTACGTAAATGGGTAATAGTAGTTATTTTCCTTATTTTTTTAACTATCTTTTTATTATCTAGTTTTAAAATGCTTGGCTGGTTTAATGATTCTAAGAAAAGTAATAAAGTTAAAGATACTGTTTTAGAAAAAACAAAGATTACAGAAAAGAAAGATACTGTTGATACTCTCTATGTAAACTATGATGAAAAGCAAGATAGTGATTATTTTAGATATATAAAGATGAATCTTTTAGAAGTTAACTTTAATGATTTACTTAATACTAATAAAGATACAGTTGCTTGGTTAAATGTCAGTGGCACTAATATAAATTATCCGGTGGTACAAACAGTAGATAATTCCTACTACTTATCTCATGCTTTTGATAAAACTTTAAATAAAGCTGGATGGGTTTTTATGGATTATCGAAATGATGCTAATACTTTTAATCAAAATACTATTATTTATGCACATAGTAGATATGATGGAACTATGTTTGGTAGTTTAAAAACAATTCTTACTAGTAGTTGGTATAAGAATAAAGATAATTATATTATTAGAATGTCTACTCCTAAAGAAAATACTATGTGGCAAATATTTAGTACTTATACAATTCCTAAAGAAAGCTATTACATAACTACTAACTTTAAAAATGATGGTGATTATGCTACTTTCTTAAAAACAATAAAAGAAAGGAGTGAAGAAGAGTTTTCTGGTACTGTAAACACTAATGATAAGATATTAACTTTATCAACTTGTAAAGATAATTTTGGTAATAGAGTAGTTATGCATGCTAAATTAATAAAGAAAGAAGTAAGAAACTAAACGTAAACTGTCAGATAAACGTGAAAATTTTATTTCTTTCTTTTCATTTTTATGTTATAGTTTAGTTAAGATATGGAAAGCATTCATATCGGAAGGAGAGGAAAACATGAAAAAGAAGTTGTGGGCAGTGTTATTATTAGGTGCTTTTATGTTACCTTTTAATACTTATGCCGAAACAGAAGTTACAACTGATTTCACTTTAAGTAAGGATATTACTGATGGAATTGTTGTAAAAAAGGGTAGTGACGTAACAATTAACTTAGGAAAGTATAATGTTACAAATGAAAATGGTGATGATACCATAAAAATTGAAGAAGGAGCAAAAGCAACAATAACAGGTAATGGTAAAGTTACTAGTAATACTAAGGGAAAGGCTGTTTTAGCTAACTATGGTACAGTAGTTGTTAAAGGTGGAAACTATAGTCGTGAAGAAACATCAACTAACGGATATTATGTATTCTTAAATAGGGGGAATGCTACAATTGATGGTGGTTATTTTTTAATATCTGCACCTAATTTTGAAAATGGATCTTCATCACTAATTGATAATGGTTGGTATGAAGAGTCAGAAAACAAAGATAATTCTATTGCTACTATGACTATTAATGGTGGTACATTTGAAACAAAAGAAACTAATAAGTATATAAAAAATGATTGCTTTGGTGAAATGGTTATCAATGGTGGAACATTCAATACCAATAAAATAGCATCAGCTGTTGTTTATAACGGACCAAAAAGTAAATCATTAGTTATTAATGGTGGTGTATTTAACCATATTGGTAGAGGACAAAAATCAGGTAGACCAACTGAACCTATTTGGAATGATGGTGGTACTGCTATGATTAATGGTGGTATATATAACCTATTAAATGATGAAGTTGCTATTACTGATGGTGGAACTCTTAATTTTACTGTAAAGAAATATAAGCCAATTGGTGCTAGTGATGATACAACAGTATCAGTAGATGAAAAAGAAATAAAAGATATACTTGATGTTAAGGAAATGGATTCAAGTACTATTTCTAAAGAAGATAATGAGTTATTTAATAAAGCTATGGGAGATAAGTATAAAGTAGCAGGATTTTATGATATTAATCTATTTAAAGGACTAAATGATGACTTAAAATTTGAAGAAGTACTAGAAACTAGTGATAAAGTTAAAGTAACTTTAAGTATTCCTACTGCACTTCCACAAGTAGCAGAAGGTTATAAAAGAACATATTATGTAATTAGACTTCATAATGGAAAAACTGATATTTTAGATACTACTTTAACTGATGATAATAAAGTATCATTTGAAACAGATAAGTTTTCTAGTTACGCTTTAGCTTATGTTGATGAAAAAGTAGAAAACACTACCCAAATTGAAAATCCTAATACTTCTGATAAGGCTTTAATCTATGGAGTAATTAGTTTAATTGGTTTATCAGGACTTGTTTATACAGCAAAAGTATTAAAGAAAAGAAGTTAGAAAAGGAAGATAAGCTCTTTCTTTTTTTATTTTCAAATGATATACTATCATTGGTTAGAGGAGGAAGTATTATGGCTAATATAAAAATAGAGAGAATTAATCATGCCGTACAAGAAGAGTTGATGAATATTTTATTTAAAGAGGCAAAAGATGAATTACTTAAAAATGTTACAATAACTGATTGTGAAGTATCAAGTGACTTAGGTTATTGTAAAGTATATGTAACAGTATTAGATGAAGAGGAAAAAAATGAAACCTTAAAAGCATTAAATGATGCTAAGAGTTTCTTAAGAGGAGAGTTAAGTAAAAGAATAGATATTAGACATACTCCAGAATTAACATTTATATATGATGATTCTATCGCTTATGGTTCTAGAATTGATGAAGTATTAGAAAAATTAGAGGATGAGAAGAATGAATTATCAGATACTAGTAAATAAAGATAATAAATATGAAAAACAAGACTTTCAAAATGAAAAATTAGTTAGTTATACTAATTCTTTAGATGAGGAAATTATTCTAGAAAGAAGAACTTTACAAGCTTTTCTTAATTTACAAAAAGAGTTTACTACTGATATAAAATTAGATATAGATAGTGGTTATCGTTCTTTAGAAGAGCAAGATGAGATAAATAACTTATATAAAGAGTACGCTGCTCCTAGTGGCTTTAGTGAACATCATACCGGTCTTGCTTTTGATTTATTTCTAATTGATAAAGATAAAAATATCTTAGAAAATGAAGAAATGTTAAGTGATAAATATATAGACTTTTGGAAAAAGGTAGAGAAAAAAGCTTATAGATGTGGTCTTATCTTAAGATATCCTAAAAATAAGGAAAGTGTTACAGGATACACTTATGAGCCATGGCACTATCGTTATGTTACTACTTCAACTGCTAAGATTATTTATGATAAGAAATTAACACTAGAAGAGTATCATAAACTATATAGAAAAAGTGGTATATTATTAGTTAATAAGAAAAAAGGAATGACATCTCGTGATGTTGTAAATATCATTAGTAAAAGATTTGATACTAAGAAAGTAGGACATAATGGTACACTTGATCCCTTGGCTACTGGACTATTAGTAGTAACTGTTAATAATGCTACTAAGATAAATGAGTTTTTAACTGCTTATCAAAAAGAATATCAAGCCAAAGTACTTATTGGTACTAGAACTGATACGGGAGATATTACTGGTAAAGTTTTAGAATCAGTTGATGATGTTCGTTTGTCAAAAGATGCTGTTTTAAAGATGATTAAAGAGTTTCCTAAAGAATACTTGCAAGAAGTACCAATTTATTCAGCAGTTAAGATAAATGGTAAAAAACTATATGAATATGCAAGAGAGGGTAAAAGTGTTACTCTACCTAAAAGAGATGTATCTATTATTGATTTGAAATTACTATCAGTAACACCAACGACATTCACTTTTAAAACAATAGTATCTAAAGGTTGCTATATAAGAAGTATGATAGAAGATATGGGAAAGATTTTAGGAGTGCCTCTTACCATGGCATCACTAAAGAGAACTAAACAAGGAGATTTTTCTTTGACTGATGCTAAAAATTTAGCAGAAATAGATGAAAATGTAGAACTAATCTCTATTAAAGATGCTCTACAAGTTAAGACTAGAGAAATAGATAAAGATTTAGCTAAAAAGATTAAATCAGGTAGTAAGATAAGAATAGATGAAAATATGCTTTTATTCTTAGAAGATGGTAAGGAACTAGCTTTATATATGAAAATAGATGATTATGCTAAACCACTTAAAATGTTTAGTACTAAATAACTAGAAAACGACAAAATAATCGTTTTCTTTTTTGTATGCTTATTACGGTGGTAGAAATGAAAGTATATCTTGACTTAGTATTTATTCTTAACTTTTGTTATGATTTTCTTCTTCTCTTATCAGTAACTATTGAAAATAAAACTTATCCAAAAATAAAAAGACTACTACTTGCTAGTCTTACGGGTTCCATTACCTTAATACTTTTATTTTTACCCTTAAATAATTTTTTCTTACTTATTTTTAAATTACTAACTAGTCTTATCCTAATTCTTATAAGTTTTGGTTATAAAAACAAAGAAACTTTTATTAGTAACTTAAAGTCATTTTATGGTAGTAGTATTATCCTAGGAGGAATACTATATGCTCTTGATTTACAGTTTAATACATATAAGAAAGGTTTTCTTTTTATCAAGAATAAAAATACATCTATTCTCATACTATTATTATTAATTGGACCAGTATTACTATTTTTCTATTTGAAAGGTAGAAGAAGAGAATATATTAGAGAAAACTATCTACATGACATTAAGTTTACTTATAAAGAAAAGACTTATACTTTAAAAGCATTCTTAGATACTGGTAATAAGATAAAAGACCCATATAAGAAAAGATCTGTCTTTATCTACTTTCTAGACTTTCCAATAAATGATGAAGATATTATCTATGTACCATATCAAACTATTGGGACTAATGGACTAATCAAATGTATTAAACCAGAATATTTAGAATTAGATGGAAAAGAGTTAGATAGTAGTAAATACCTAGTAGGAAAGAGTAGGGAAAAGATTAATTTATATGGTGCTAATTGTATCATGCCAGAAATATTAAAGGAGGAAATCAATGATTAGTTTATTATTATTTATTGGTAGTATACTAACAAATTACAGTTATCTTTATTATATTGGAAGTAGTGATGCTCTTCCCCCACCTTTATCTAAGGAAGAAGAAGAGGGATATCTAGTAAGAAGTGAAGACGGGGATAGTTTTGCTAAAGATAAGTTGATAGAACATAATTTAAGATTAGTAGTCTTTCTTGCTAAGAAGTATGAAAACACAGGAGTTGACTTAGAAGACTTAGTAAGTATTGGTACTATTGGTTTAATAAAAGGGATTAATACTTTTCACCGGGATAAGAATATAAAACTAGCTACCTATGCCTCTCGTTGTATTGATAATGAAATACTTATGCATCTTAGAAAAATAAAAAAGATGAAAACAGAAGTATCAATTGATGCTTCACTTAGTTATGACCAAGATGGTAATGAATTAAGACTTGAAGATATTTTAGGAACAGAAGCTGATATTGTTACTAAGGGAGTAGAAACAGAGGATGACAAGAAACTGATGATAAATGAAGTATTAAGACTAGAACCAAGAGATAGAGATATTATGATTTTAAGATATGGACTATTAGGACAAGAAGAAAAGACCCAAAAAGAAGTGGCTGATATGTTAGGAATTAGTCAATCTTATATCTCAAGAATAGAGAAAAAAGTTATTAAACGTTTAAGAAGTTTAGTACATTATAGTTAGGAGATGATATTATGACGGTAAAAGAATATTTCTTTGAAAAGAAATTAGAATGGGAATTCTTATCTAAGTTTGATCACTTTGCTTATCAAAAACTTTATAAAGTTAATAGATAAGTCTTTCAAGTTAAGTCTAGCAATAGACTTTTTCTTTTGATTAATTTGGTCAAGCTATTTCTTTTTCTCCTTTTTTTTGTTATTCTATAAAAGAAGAGGTGGTACTGTGAAAATATTAATATTAGCTAGTAATAAAGATAAAGATTTTTATCAAAATAGTCTAGCAGACGGTTATATCTTTCCCTTAAGAGATTATTCGATGGATTATGAGGTTAAGTTTACTATTGAAGAGATAGAAAGTTTAAGAAATATTAATAAGAAATGTTTTATAGTCATTAATAGAATGTTCTTTGAAAGTGATTTAGATAATTTAGATAAGATATTATCTAAGATAGCTGTAATGAATGTAGATGGAGTGCTTTATTATGATGACTCTATATTAGAACTAAAAATAGAAAATGACTATAATATAAACTTATATATTAATAAAAATTATATGATGACTAATTCTTCCACTATAAATTTTTATCATAAGTATGGTGTTAAAGGAGTAGTATTATCTAATGAAATAACTTTAGATGAGATAAAAATGATAAGAGAAAATACTAAGTTAGAGATAATGCAATTAATAATTGGTTATCCAGTTGTAGCTACTAGTAGAAGAAGTTTAAATACTAATAGTGGTAATTTAGAAAGACTAGAAGTTATTGAACCAAAGTCTAGACAACACTATAAATTAATAGAAGATGAATTTGGTACTAGTTTTATCTCTTTAAAGAGATTTAATGGTTGTAAGTATTTAAAAGATATGAATTTAGATTATGGAATAGTTTATCAAGATGATTTAGATAATGATACTGTTAATAAGCTTGCAGAAGATATTAAAACAAATAATATTAAAGAAATAGATGAGTTAGTAGGACGTAATAGAGGATTTTTAAATAGAAAGACTATATATAAGGTGGTACGATGAAAAGAATTGAGTTATTAGCACCAGCTGGTGATTTAGAAAGATTAAAAGTAACCTTGCTATATGGAGCGGATGCTGTTTATTTAGGGGGAAGAAAACTAGGACTTAGAGCGAATGCTACTAATTTTACTAAAGAGGAGTTAAAAGAAGGATGTAGTTTTGCTCATAACCTTAAAAAGAAAGTCTATGTAACTTTAAATATCTTTTTTCATGATAGTGATAGAGAAGATTTAGATAGTTATATTGATGAATTAGTATGGTGTGGAGTAGATGCTTTTATTGTAAGTGATCCATACTTAATAGAGTATTTAGCAAGTAAGGGATTAGAAGCTCATGTATCTACCCAGGCATCTATTACTAATAGTAAGGAAGCATTGTTTTATAAAAGATTAGGAGCTACTAGGGTGGTACTTGCTAGAGAATTAAATAAAGAAGAAATAAAATCTATAATTGATAAGACTGGATTAGAAGTTGAAGTGTTCTTACATGGAGCAATGTGTACTTGTTTTAGTGGTAGATGTGCCCTATCTAATTATATAACTAATAGAGATGCTAATAGGGGAGGATGTGCTCAGGTTTGTCGTTTTGCTTTTGCAACTTTAGATAACAAAGTCTTTACTATGGCTACTAAGGACTTAAATATGTCAGAGTATTTAAAAGATTTGATAGAGCTTGGTGTAACATCACTAAAGATAGAAGGAAGAATGCGGTCGATTTATTATCTAGCTAGTGTGGTTGGTAGTTATAGAGCTTTAATAGATGCTTATTATAATAATACTTTAACTAGTGATTTTGCTAGTAAATATATGAAAATATTATCATCAGTAGCAAATAGAGAAAGTACTAGTCAGTATTTCTTAAGAAAAGCAGATAATACTGATCAGTATTATACTGGTAGACAAGAAGCATCTAATCAAGAATATATTGCTGTTATAACTGGTTATGATAGTGTTAATAAGGCTTTAGTCATAAGAGAGAGAAACTATTTTAAAGTAGGGGATACGATTGAAGTGTTCTCACCAGATGGTAGAAGTTATCAGTTTGCTTTAGAAAAATTATTAGATGAAAGTAATAACTCTATTCAAGTAGCAAGACATCCTGATGAATTATTAAAAATACCATTTTCTGAAAAGCTATGTGAATACTCTATGATTAGATTAATTAAGAAGGGTTAGTATGAATGAGAAGAAGATAAAAGATAATTTTTTAAATAAAGAAAAGTATTTAAGTTGCTATGCTACTAAAAGTAGTGATGCTATTAGATTAAAGGAAGAAAAAGAGGATATTAGACCACCATATTTTCATGATATTGATAGGATAATTCATGCCTTATCTTATAGTAGATATATGGATAAAACTCAAGTCTTTTCAGAATGTGAAAATGATCATATCAGTAGAAGAATGGTTCATGTTCAATTAGTTAGTAAAACAGCAAGAACGATAGGTAGAGCCCTTAATCTTAATGAAGACTTAATAGAAGCAATTGCTTTATCTCATGATATAGGACATACTCCTTTAGGACATAGTGGAGAGGCAATGCTAGATGAGATTTGTAAGAGTGAGTTAAATACTTCTTTCGCTCATAATGTTCAAGGAGTTTACTATTATATGAATCTAACTAATGCTAATTTAACTATTCAAGTCTTAGATGGCATTATGAGTCATAATGGTGAATTAGTAAGTGAAGTTTATGAACCGGTTAAGAAAACTAGAAAAGAGTTTCTTAAAGAATTTAATGAGGCTTTTGTTGATGCTAAGAAAAGTTTAAAATATCATCCAATGACACTAGAAGGTTGTGTTGTTAGAATAAGTGATGTTATTGGTTATATTGGAAGAGATATAGAAGATGCTATTATCTTAGGAAAAATAAAAAGAGAAGATATTCCTAAAGAAATAACTGATATACTTGGTAGTACTAATAGAGAAATTATGAATACTATAATATTAGATATAATCAATAATAGTCTAGATAAACCATATATTAAGATGAGTGAAGAAGTTTATAAAGCTTTATTTATGTTAAAAGATTTCAACTATAATCATATTTATAAGTATTCTTTAACTAAAGATGAATATGATAGATATAGTAAAGGGATGAAAGATATTTATCATAGATATTTATTAGATATTGAAAATGATAATATTGACAGTCTAATTTACAAAGATTTTTTAGCTCATCAAAGTCCTAATTATTTAACTAATACTAGTAATAAACAAAAAGTAATTGACTTTATAGCGGGTATGACTGATGACTATTTTGTTGAGCAAATTAGTTGAAAATACTTGCTATTTTTTCTGTTTTGTGCTAAAATCTTAGTCATATTGATAAGCAAGGGTGCTTATCATTAAAATTTATTAATGAGGTGAAAATTATGGGAAATAAAAAAATAATATATTTAACAGAAGAAGGATTAAAAGATTTACAAGCTGAACTTGATGATTTAATCAATGTTAAAAGACCAGCTAATATCTTATCTATAAAAGAAGCTCGTAGTTTAGGAGATTTATCTGAAAATGCTGACTATGATGCAGCTAAGAATGAACAAGCACAAATCGAAGGAAGAATTAAGACTATTGAAAAGATGCTTGAAAATGTCGAGATAATTAAAGATGTACCAAAAGATAAAGTAGGACTTGGTAGTACTGTAGGTATTAAGTATGTGGATGATCCAGATGATACTGATGAATACAAAATAGTAGGTAGTCAAGAAGCTGATCCATTTGAAGGAAGAATTTCTAATGAAAGTCCAATTGCTAAAGCTTTAATGAATCATAAATTAGGAGATGTTATAACAGTTGAAAGTCCTAATGGAAATTATGAAGTAGAAATTACAGCAATTAAATAGTATTTCTTTACAATATATTTAGATAATGATATATTATTGCTGTATTAAATGAAGAAATCTTCATATAATAATAATGTCACTTTTAGTGAGTGACTTAGTAAATGATTTCGCTTGTGGTTGGTGCGAATAATAAATCAGACCATTTCGTTAAATAATTTCGCTTGTGGTTGGTGCGAATAATAAATCAGACCATTTTGTAAATTAGGCATTACGCGGTTGTGTAATGTCTTTTTACTTTGAAAAAAATCAGTAAAAAAAGTTATTGACGAACAAATGTTTCTATGATAGTGTATGTATACAACTTTTTGATTACGGAGGACGATATGAAATTAGAAACAGGATATGTGTATCATATAAAAAACGATTTTTTTACTTTTGCAAATGATAATAAATTAATGACTAATCATGAAGGAACTGCTACTAGACCTAATTACTTTTGTATAAAAAGAGAAGATAGCAATTTATTATGGTTTATTCCTATGAGTAGTAAAGTTTGCAAATTCAAAAAAATAATAGAGAAAAAAGTACAAAATACAGGAAGATGTGACACAATTGTAATTGGTAACTATAGGAATAGAGATACAGCTTTTTTGCTTCAAAATATGTTTCCTATTACCGAAAAATATATAGATCATATAGATACAGCCAATGGTATTGCTATAAAAGTAGCAAAGAAAACAAGAAAAGAAATTATTACAAAAGTTAATAGAGTATTCAAATTAAAAGAACGTGGAATTAAAGTTATTTTCCCTGATGTTGATAGAATTGCTCAAAAATTGTTAGATGAATTAGCAAAAAAATAACTCTAGATGTAGACCTAGAGATATTATTACTTTTCTTTTTGATTAATTCCAACCATTCCACCAAAAGCTGATGTTATTAAGAGTAGTAGAAAATAAATAGTCATTTTTAAATTAAAACCTTGTTTAGTAAGACTTGTTATAATAATAAATATAATAACCGTTAAAGCTCCAATTTTAGCTCCTTCTAAATAACCTTTTTCTCTGGCAGTTTTAGCAAAAAATTTGGTAGTGAAAAATAAAGAAAGAATAGGAAGTATTAGTTTAAAAATATTATAGATACTATTAGGTATGATATTAAAATAATAAAGAAGAGTAATAAGGATAGAACCAATAATAATAACTAGAAAGTTAATTAGTAACGTTTTTAAAAGAGATTTAAAATAGCTCATGTTTATCACCTAATAAAGATTATGTGTAAATAAATAAAATATGAAAGCTTTACTAAGACTTAAAAAAATGGTAGAATAAGTTTAAGTAATTGTAGTGAGGTGAAATATATGAAAGACAAAACGATGCTATTTCAAATTGAATCAAAGGATAGTAAGGAAGTACAAAAGGTACTTAAAGAAGTATATCGATCATTAAAAGAGCGAGGTTATAATCCGACTGATCAAATAGTAGGATACTTAATTAGTGGTGATTTAGGTTATATTTCTAGTTATCAAGATGCAAGAAGAAAGATGCAATCACTTGATCGCAGTAAAGTTGTTGAAGTTTTATTAGATAACTTCTTAAGGGGATAATTTTGCGTTATTTAGGACTTGACTATGGTACTAAAACAGTAGGTTTAGCAGTTTCTGATCGAACTGGCTTTTTAGCTAGTAATTATGGTGTCATTCGTTATAGTGATACTAGTGAAATCTTTAAAAAATTAGAAAGAATAATAAAAGATGAGAAGATAGAAGCCTTTGTTTTAGGATATCCTAAGAATATGAATAATACTTGTGGCAAACGAGTAGAAGAAACATTAATATTGAAAGAAGAACTAGAAAAGAAGTTTAACTTACCAGTTTTTCTTATGGATGAAAGATTATCAACAACTGAAGCTGAAAAGGTACTGTTACTAGGTGATACTAGTAGAAAGAAAAGAAAAAAAGTAATAGATTCAGTAGCAGCTACAATTATATTACAAACTTATTTAGATATGAAAGGAAATAGTAAAAATGGAAAATAAAAATCAATTTACATTAATCGATGAAGAAGGAAAAGAAGTAGTATATGATGTGTTATTCACATTCGATAGTGAAGAAACTAATAAAAGTTATATAGTATATACTGATAATACATTAGATGAAGATGGGAATATTCAAGTATATGCTAGTACTTATCAAAAAGGAGAAGGGACTAGTGCAAAACTTGATCCAATTGAGACTGATAAAGAATGGAAGATAATTGAAACTATTCTTAATACTATTCAAGAAACAGTAAAAGATAAAGAAGAAAATGCTGAATAATAAACAAAAAGAATAAAAAGAAAGACTGTGTGAGTAGATGCGTAAAATTGCAATAATATTTTTGATAATAGGAGTGTTACTCCTTGGAATGTTTGGGTTATATCAGTATCAAGTTAGTCCTACTGATAAAAGTAGTAATGCTAAAGTAGAAGTAGTAATAAAACAAGGAATGAGTACTAGTCAAATAGCTAGTTTATTAAAGAAGAAGTATCTGATAAAGGATGAATTCTTTTTTAAAGTGTATATGAAACTTAATAGAAGAGATAGCATTAAAGCTTCAACTTATTATCTAAGTAAGAATATGAATTTAGATAATATTGTATCACTGCTTGAAAAAGGAGCTTCTAATACGGATATATCTATTACTTTTAAAGAAGGTAAAACTATTAAAGATTATGCTAAAGTATTAAGTGAAACAACTAATATTAGTGAAGATGAATTCCTTACTAAGATGAAAGATAAAACATACCTAACTAGTTTAATAAAGTCTTATTGGTTTTTAACTGATGCTATTTTAGATAGTAATATCTACTATGGATTAGAAGGGTATTTAGCCCCTGATACTTATAACTTTAAAGATAAAGATGTAACAGTGGAAGAAGTTATTAAAACTTTACTTGATCAAGAAGAAAAGAATCTTTCTCCTTATAAAGATACATTAAGTAAAATGAATGTTCATGAAGTGTTGACACTTGCATCTATTTCTGAACTAGAAGGATTAAAAGATACTGATAGAAAACTGATAGTAGGAGTATTTCAAAATAGACTTAGTAAGGGAATGAATCTTGGAAGTGATGTTACTACTTATTATGCTTTTAATCAAGCAATGGATAAAGATTTAACTAGTGAAATGTTTAATACTTATAATCCTTATAATACTAGAAGTAGTGCCATGGCTGGTAAGCTTCCAGTAGGACCTATTTGTAATCCATCAATTGAAAGTATCAAGGCTAGTATTAATCCAACAAAGTCAGATTATTACTATTTTGTAGCAGATAAAAATGGAAATGTTTATTATACTAAGACTAGTAGTGAACATAGTGCTAAGGTAAAAGAACTAAAAGAAAAAGGTGATTGGATATGGTAGATGAAACCTATCAAATAATTAAAGAGATAAAAGATTATGCCAAAGAAAATAAAGTACCGATTATGGAAGATGCAGGAATTGACTTTTTAACTAATTTCATAATTAAAAATCAAAGAGTTAAAGTCTTAGAAGTTGGTACTGCTATTGGTTATTCGGCTATTATGATGGCTTTATGTAATAAAAACTTGAAAGTAACTAGTATCGAACGTGATAGTGAACGTTATATGGAGGCTTTAAAGAATATTAAGAGGTGTAAACTAGAAGATAGAATAACTTTAATTTATCAAGATGCTTTAAATGTTAGACTTGATGATACTTTTGATCTTATCTTTATAGATGCTGCTAAAGCTCAGAGTCAAAAATTCTTTGAGCTATTTGAAAAGAATCTAACTAAAGATGGTTACATTATAACCGATAATATGTATTTTCATGGTTTGGTTAATAAAAATGAAAAAGAAATAGAAAGTCGTAATGTGAGAGGAATAGTAAGAAAGATTAAAGATTATATTACCTTTTTAAAAAATAATGAAAATTATGAGACAGTTATTCATGATATAGGAGATGGAATTGCTGTAAGTAAGAAAAAAGAAAGGTGATTTTATGGAATTGTTAGCAACAATAAGTGATACTTGTTCTGATGCAGCTCTAGCTCGTGGTATAACAATAATTCATACAGTCATGACTTGGATTTGCATAATAGTACCAATTCTTTTAATTCTTTCTTTAGCTATTTCTCTTTTATCTATGACAATTGATCCGAATCAAAAAGATGGGATGAAAAAAATTTATAGAAAAGTAATAGCAGCTATTATTATTTTCCTTATTCCATCAATATTAAATGTTGTGATGTCTTTTCTTAATTATGCATCAGTTGGCAACAACCAAGTGTTTACTGTTTCTAGCTGTTATAAGGCAGCAATAGCAGCTAATAAGAAGATTGGAACTGGAAATTATGAGTCTGGTCTTGGAACAGCTCCTGGTAAAGGACTTAGTGGTATGTATGGTGATTTATCAGGTTTAAAAAAATATGTTAATAAAGAAGACGATGATATTGATAGTAGTACTAGTTTAGGTGATGGGGGGATATTAATAGTAGCAGGCCACTCTTATGAGCCGTATTGTCATAAAGTAGAAGAATGTCGTGAAGAAGATTGGACTTATGTTGAGCCAACAGAAACGAGAAAACTTGCTAAACTTTTAAAAAAAGAACTTGATGGAATGAATTTAAAGGCTTCTATTGCTAATGAAATGTTAGGTGGAACAGATGAAAGAATGAATAAGTCATTATATGTAGAAATGCATCTTAATTCTCAAGAATTTAAAGATAATGAACCAAAATTTAAAAAATTCACTCATGTAATTGAAATCCATTTTAATGCCGGTGGTGGACAAGGAACACTTCTTATGCAAGGATCTGCAGGTATATCAAAAATAGACCAACAACTTAAAGATGCTGTTGTTAAATATACAGGTAAAGCTAATGGCAATATAGCTAAGGGACTACAAAATCAAAGGTATTTTCAAAATTTAGGTATTCCTATGACTTATATTGAAGTTGAATTTTATGATAATCACTCTGCTATGGAAAAATATGAAACAAATAAAGAAAAAATAGCTCATGAATTAGCTTTAGTATTTAAGAACAATTATGGTAGTAAAATATCAAGATAGGAGAGAATATGGAATTTGAAGAGAAAAAGTTAAAAATCAGAAGATATATAATTATAGGTATAGCTGTTATTGGAGTTCTTATATTTATAATATCATTAATAAAAATAGTAAATAAAGATAAACTAAAATCTTCTAATTTTATCAAACAATCGGCAAGTTATACAATACCAGGTACTAAAATATCTTCTTATTTACCAACTGTTACTATTGATGGAACCGATACATCTTCGGTAAATAGCAAGATTAAAACTGATTATGATGCAGCAGTAGCAAGTGGTAATTCTTCTTTTAATTATCAGTATAGTATTAACAACAATTATTTTTCTCTAGTAACTATAACTTTAATGGTAGATGAAGAAACTAATTATACTTATCCAATATTTAAAACTTATAATTTTTCTTTAAGTACTAATGGATTAGTAGATGATAGTGAACTACTTGCTGCTTTTAATAAAAATAAAGCTGATGTCTCTACTACCTTAGAAAGTAAATTTAAAGAATATTATCAAGGAGAATTAGACAATTACTATTTAGATAAAAATGAATGTAATTATGCTTGTTTCTTAAATAGAAGAAAAGTTGATTCTTATGATGAAGATAATTACTTATATGTAGAAAATAATACTCTAAAATTCTTTCATGGTTTTATGATATTTTCAAATATTGGGGAAGAAGAATTTTATAAAAATGAAAAATTTTTATATGAAGTAGAATAGGAGTGATAAAATGGTAGCATTAATAACAGGTAGTACTGGAGGACTTGGCAAAGAAATTGCCACTACACTTGCTAATGATGGCTATGATTTAATACTTCATTATCATATTGATGAAGTAGGAGTACTTAACCTAGCAAGTGATATTAGAAACAAATATAAAAGAAATGTTAGAATGTATAAAGCAGATTTAACTAGTGAAGATGAAATAGATAAGATGGTAAAGGATATAAAAGAAAATTATTTTTCTTTAGATGTTTTAGTTAATAATGCTGCTATTTCTAAAGATACAGATTTACTATTAAAAGAAAAAAAAGAGTTTTTAAATGTTTTAGATGTCAATTTAGTTGCTCCATTTTTATTAGCCCAAAAGCTATCTTCATTAATTAAAGAAGCAAGTGGTACAATAATAAATATTTCTTCCAACAATGCATTAGGAGAAAATTATCCTGAGAGTATTGATTATGATGCATCTAAAGCTGGGCTTATATCTTTGACTAATAATTTAGCTAAATACTTTGCACCTGATGTTAGAGTAAATTGCATTTGTCCTGGTTGGATTATGACAAAAATGAGTAAAGACTTAGATAAAGAATTTGAACAAAGAGAACTTAGTAAAATACTTTTAAATAGGTTTGCTAGTCCAAAAGAAGTAGCATCAGTTGTGTCTTTTTTGGCAAGTAATAAAGCAAGTTATATAAATAATACAATTATAAAAGTAGATGGAGGTATAAAATGATAAACGTTTTAGTAGATCTTAATTCAGCTTGTTCTGATTATGCTATAGCCAGTAGTTTGAACTTTTTATATAAAGTTTTTAAAATTGTTTGTGTGATAGTACCGATAATCCTCATTTTATTTGCAAGTATTAATATGGCAAAATTAATGATTAACCCTGATGATAAAAAAGGTGTTGGTGGTATCTTTAAAAAAATAATTGCTGCTATTATTGTTTTTATTATTCCTAATTTTATTACTATAATAGTTGATTTTTACTCTATTGGGATTGGATCTAATGCCAATTATAGTGTTATAGCTTGTTTTAAAAATTCAAAGACTTCAGCAAAAGCAATAAAAAAGGCAGCATATAAAGAAGGAGCTGGAACAGAGAAAGGAACAGGACTTAGTGGCATGTTTGGTGATCTATCTGGACTTAGTAAATATCAAAGTAGTAGTGGTAATAGTGGAGTAGCGGGAGTAGGAGCAGAAAAATTAATAAACATAGCTAAAAAAGAAATTGGTAATAATGAAAGTGATGGAACTCATATGAAATATGAAACTTATATGGGATTTAGTGGTAATGAACCATGGTGTGCTATGTTCGTATCGTGGTGTGCTAATCAAGCTGGTTTTATTGATTCAGGAATAATTCCTAAATATGCCTCTTGTAGTGATGGAGTCTCTTGGTTTCAAAGTAAAAATGCTTTTCATAAAGAAGGAAGTGGTTATACTCCCCAACCAGGTGATATTGTTTTCTTTGGACCAGGTGGAGGATCTCACACTGGAATTGTAGTAAAATCAGATGCTAATAATGTTTATACGATTGAAGGAAATACTAGTGATATGGTAGCAGAAAGAACAAGACCAAGAGCTACTGGTTATGTTTATGGATATGGAACACCAGATTATTAATAAGAAAGGAATAAAAAGATGTTTGGACAAATTGAATTTAATGAAGAAGAGAAAATTAAATTAAGAAAAAAATTACCAATTATTGGTGGATTAGTAGTTTTTGCTATACTTATTTCTTTGTATGCTAATACTTTCAAAAAAGATGCTTTACAAACTATAAAAGAAACTAAAAATGAAAATCTTATATATACAGTTAAAGAAAGGACTGTAGATGGTAAGAAAAGTGGAGTTCCTATTATTAATATTGAAGGGGAAAATATAGATAAATTAAATAAAGATATAGAAAATTTTATAAATAAGTATTATAGCAATCCGACTAGTATTATTTCTTATAGTTATGATGTTAGTGATAAGATATTATCATTAGTTGTAAAAGTAGCTTATTTTGATAAAGTGTATTATCCTGACTTTAGAACCTATAATATTAATCTTTCTGATTTGTCAGTTTTATCGGATGAAGATTTACTTGTTAAATTTAATTTGACAGAAGAAGATGTTTCTAATAGAATAGAAGAAAAGTTTAAATACTTTTATAATGATGCCTTAAACCAGGGGTATTACAGTGGTGAATGTGATTATAACTGTTTCTTATATTTTAGGGGAGATAAAGATTATTTAGATGATATTCATTACTATATAAAAAATAATAAATTATATGTTTATAAAGCATTTAATGTTTATAGCATTTATGATGAAGAAAAATATTTTACAGAAGATGATTTTTTAATTGAAGTGAGTGATTAACATGAATTTAGAATTAATAGAAGAAAAACTAAAAGATGAGTTTAAAAAAATAGAAAAACAAGAAGAGGCAAATAGTATAAAGATATTAAATGCCTTTAGAGAAGAAAAAGTAAGTGAAACTGATTTTAATTCTACTACCGGTTATGGTTATAATGATGAAGGTAGAGATAAATTAGAAAGAGTATTTAGTAGAGTACTTGGTAGTGAAGATGCCCTTGTTAGAAGTCAGTTTATCTCTGGAAGTCATGCACTAACCGTTACTTTGTTTGCTCTATTAAGACCAGGTGATACATTACTTAGTATTTCCTCTAAGCCATATGATACTTTAGATGAAGTGATTGGTATTAGAGAGAATAAATCTAGTTTAAAGAGTTTTAATATTAATTATAAACAAGTTGATTTAATAGATAATGATTTTGATTATGAAAAGATAAAAGACGTTATTACTAGTGAAAAAATAAAAGTTATTGAAATACAAAGATCTAAAGGCTATTCTACTAGAGCTAGTTTAAATATCGAAAAGATTAGTAGTGTAATCAAATTTATAAAAGATATTAATAAAGATATAATAATAATGGTTGACAATTGTTATTGTGAACTAGTAGAAGATAAGACTCCTTGTGAAGTAGGAGCTGACATTATAGTTGGTTCTCTAATCAAAAATTTAGGAGGTGCGATTGCTCCAAATGGAGCTTATGTAGCAGGACGTCATGACTTAATTGAACTAGTAGCAGAAAGACTTACACTACCAGGAGAAGGAAGAGAAGTAGGTCCATCACTTGGTATTAATAGAAGTCTTTATCAAGGATTATTTATGGCTCCTTCTGTAGTAGCAGCATCTTTAAAAACAGCTGTTTTAACGGCTTATATAGCAGAGAAGATGGGATATAAGGTAGAACCTAGATATAATGCTAATAGAGCAGATATTGTTCAAAGTATTATTTTTGAAAATAAAGAAGACTTAATCAAATACTGTCAAGGAATACAAAAATATTCTCCAATAGATTCTTTTTCTACTTGTTATCCAGCTCCTATGCCAGGATATGACGATGAAGTCATTATGGCAAGTGGTAGTTTTACTAATGGATCATCTATCGAACTATCATGTGATGGACCAATAAGATCTCCATTTATCGCTTATCAACAAGGTTCTATTAGTTATCAATATGGTAAAATAGCAGTCTATAATGCTTTTAAAGAGTTAAATAATAGTTCTAAGATACTGTAAGAAAGGAAGAAGGCTGTATGAAAATGAAATATGATTATAAAAATTATGATTTTCCTTTAAATGATGGAATGAAAGATGTTTTAAATATTTATAAAAAGTATATAATTAATAAAGATGATGAAAAATTATATGATCAATTAAAAGATGCTATTTATTCTTTATCGCTGGATATCAAGTCTGCAAAAGTATGTAATCAAATATCTCCAGTAGAAGCAGAAGAAATGAAAGAGTATTATTGGGGGTTATTGTTATGATAGATTTTACAAATTGTAAAGAACTTATTAGTACCTATGGTGGCTCAGAAAAGAAAAAGAAAATAGTATATGAGAATAAGATATATCTATTAAAATTTCCTGATCCTATAAGAGACAAAGGTAACACTTTATCATATATGAATAATCAATTTTCTGAATATATTGGTTGTCATATTATGGAAAGTCTTGGTATATCTGTTCAAAGGACTATAATGGGTATTTATGATGAAAACTTTAAAAAAAAGATAGTTGTTGCTTGTGAAGATTTTACTGATAGTGAAAATGAATTAGTAGAATTTACTAAACTAGCTAATAGTGTTACAAAAATTGATAATAAGTTTAAATGCAATATAGAAGATGTATATTCTGTTATTGATAATACTAAGATAATAAAAAATAAAGAGGAAATAATAAAAAGTTTTTGGGATATGTTTGTAGCTGATGCTCTTATTGGAAATCCGGATAGACATTTAGACAATTGGGGGTTATTATATAATATCAAAACGAACTCTTATATATTTTCTCCTATCTATGATTGTGGATCATGTTTACATGCATTATTTTCTAATGAAAAAAAAGAAAAAATATTGGCAAATAAAATAGAAATGAAAAATGTAGCTTATAATATTAAGTCAGCATACTCAATGAATCATAGGAGAATATTTTATTCGGAAATATTTAAAAATCCCCCTAAAGATTTAAAAGGTGCTATCTTAAGAATTGCACCAAGAATTGATATGGATAAGATAAATGCAATTATAGATTCTGTTCCAGCAATTAGTGATGTTGATAAACAATTTTTTAAAGAAAGCATAAAAATTAGAAAAGAGTTAATTATTGATAAAGCATTAGAAAATATATAGTTATATTTTTTTGTTCTACTAGAACTATCCCTTACATAGAATGTAGTAAATTAAGGGAGGATATTTAATGATAAAGAAACAGAATCTGTGGTTTTTAACACTCTTTAGTTTAATACTAGTGCTTAGTGTTTATTATATTACAATGCCAAATGATCTCTTGGTTGCTAAAAATGCTACTAATAAAAAAGAAACAGTTAAGAAAGATACTACTACAGTAAAAGAAAGTGACAATTTAACAGCACTTAGAGTTAGTAAAGAAGAAGAAAGAGAAGAAGAAAAAAGTGACTTAAAAAAGACCATGACTAAAGAAGATGCTACTACTGAAGAAAAAAATAATGCCTATGAGCAGTTAAAATATCTAAATGAAGTAGAAGGGCAAGAAGAAAAACTAGAAAAGAAAGTAAAAGAAAAATATAATCTATCTTGTTTTATAAAAATAGATAACAGTGAAATAAAAGTAGTTGCTGTTTCTAAAAAACATGATACCACTCTTGCTAATAATATTATGCGTCTTGTACAGGAAGAGTTTAAACAAAAGAAAAATATAACTGTTAAATTTGAAAAATAGTCTAGGATTTTACCCACAACAAAAATCCTTTTTTTCATATGATACTATGAAATAGTGTAAATAACTTATGGGGAAAGGGGAGTTAAGATGCATCAAAAGATACTAACTGTTAGAGAAAAGACTGTTTTTGAACTATTAATTACTGGTAAGACTACAAAAGAAATTGCTACCATCTTAAAAATAAGTGAAAAGACAGTTAGAAATCATATATCAAATGTAATGCAAAAACTTGGAGTAAAAGGAAGAAGTAGTGCCGTAGTAGAATTATTAAAATTAAAAGAAATACATTTGTAAAGTACTAGATAAAGTACTTTTTTCATAATATATATTAGGTGAATTATATGTTACGGAAAAAAGCAATAAGAAAAGTCTTTATTACTACTATGAGTCTTTTTATTATTATGACTATTTATACTATTCCGATAGAAGATAAGCTAAATAGTAAAAATGTATCTTTAGAAATAGAATATGTAACTTCACTTGGAAATCATTCTATCTACCTTCTTGATAAGAATAACTACTTAGTAAAGATGAAAGTACTTTTAGATAGTAATAACTTAAAAGAAAATATAAAAACAATTATTTCTTATCTAACTGAGTCTAACTCACTAAAATATACTGATTCTTTGAAACCAGTAATACCAGTTAATACTAAACTTAAAAATATAACTATTAATGATAAACAAGTAACTCTTAACTTTTCTAAAGATATTTTAAAAGTTAGTAATAAACTAGAAAAGAAAATGATAGAATCTATTGTTTATAGTCTAACAGAGTTAGATGATATTGATGAAGTTATGATTAAAGTAGAAGATAAACTTTTAGAGGAGTATCCTAACTGTAAAGAAAAAATAACTTATCCCTTAAAAAGAGATTTTGGAATAAATAAAAATTATCAATTTACTAAAACTAATAATATAAATAAAACAGTAGTATATTATCTAGAAGAAGTTAATAATAACTCTTACTATGTACCAGTTACATCATATACAAATGACTCAAGAGATAAAATAGATATAATTATAGAAGAGTTAACTACCGGGTATATTTATGAACCTAATCTAATGAGTATAGTAAAAGAAGACTTGACACTACTTGATAAGAGTGTAAATGAGCAAGTAATGATTCTAAACTTTAATGATGCTTTATTTGATTCTAGTGGTAAAGTTAAAGAAGAAGTACTTTATACTATTGGTTATTCTGTATTTGACAATTATGATGTAAATGTTATTTCTTATAGAGTTAATGATAAGGAAGTTGTTAATTTACAAAAGAAAAAAATGCCTTAGTAGTTATTGCTATTTTTTAATAAGCTATGGTATACTTACAGTGTAAGGTGGTTAATATATATGGAAAACTTAAGAAAAAATAATAAAGTATTAGTTATTATGCTGTTAGCATTTATTATTGTTATAATAGCCCTAACTGCAGCTGTTTTTTCATACAGCAAGCCTGGGACAGTAGAAAATAAAATTACTCTTGGTAAACTAGAATTGACTTTAACAGAAGGTAATGCTATAACACTTAATGATACTTATCCGATGACAGATGATGATGGAAAAAAGTTAACGGGCTTTACTTTTAGTTTAAAAAATACGGGTAGTACGGCATCAACTTACAGTATTTATCTTGACGATGTTAGTGTAGATAGTGGAGATACTAGACTTAATGATAAATATATCAAATATAGTTTTACTAAAGATTCTGTAGTAGGAGCTGTTAAACCTTTAACTGATTTGGGAACTAATCAACAAAGAGTATTAGATACAGGTACTATTGCTAAAAATACTACTATAAATTATAACTTAAAATTATGGGTTTCTTCTGATATTGATGCTGATATTGGTGGTCAAGTCTGGAAGGGAAAACTTAGAATAGAAGGAGAACAAGTTCATTAAAACTTGTTTTTTTTAGACTAATTACCTTTTTCATTATAAAAAAGTTACATATCATATATTAGGTGATATGTATGAATGAAATATCAATTAAAAATCTTACTAGTTTAGATAAACTTAATCTAATAGATATAAGAGCTAACTATTTATATGTAAGAGGAACTCTTCCTTTTGCAGTAAATATACCATATCAAGCATTAAAAAGTTATCCTAATAACTATCTAAAGAGAAATGAAGAGTACTATTTATTTTGTGAAAGTGGGATAGAAAGTAAGAAACTATCTAACTATTTAAATGCTTTAGGATTTAATACTTATAGTATAAAAGAAGGGTATTTAGAAATTAAAAATAATAATTGACCAAAAATATGTTTGTAATATATAATTTATTTAGGGTGAAGAAAAATGGATTATATAATTATTGGCTTACTTATTGTAAACCTAATATTACTAGTAATAAGTTTAATGAAAAACATTAACGAAAGAGAAATAACTACTAGATTACAAACATTAGAGATTAATACTATGAAAGAGTTACAAAGTTTTAAAGATGATTTAAATAAGAGTCTTCATAGTGATTTTGAACACTTAAATGAACAAGTAGAAAAAAGACTATTAGCAGTTAATGAACAAGTTAATTTAAGACTTGATCAAAACTTTGAAAAGACTAATAAGACTTTTACTAATGTCATAGAAAGACTTAGTAAGATAGATGAAGCTCAAAAGAAGATAGATATTTTATCAAGCGATATAATCTCTCTTCAAAGTATTTTAACTGATAAGAAAACAAGAGGAATATATGGAGAGGTTCATTTAAAACATTTAATGAGTAATATTTTTGGAGAGAAGAATGATACTATCTATCGCTTACAGTATCCACTACCAAATGGTACTATTGTTGATTGTATTTTATTCGCACCATCACCTTTAGGAACGATTGGTATTGATTCTAAATTTCCTCTAGAACATTACCAAAAGATGGTTGATAGAAAGTTAACAAAAGAAGAAAGATTAATCGCTGAAAAACAATTTAAATTAGATGTAAAAAAACATATAGATGCCATTGCAGATAAATATATAATTGAAGGTGTTACTAGTAGACAAGCTATTATGTTTTTACCAGCAGAAGCAATATTTGCAGAGATTAATGCTTATCATCAAGACTTAGTAGATTATGCTTATAGAAGAAGAGTGTTTATCACTAGTCCTACAACCTTAATATCTACCTTAACCGTTATTCAAATGATTATTAAGAATATGGAAAAAGACAAATACACCTCTATTATTCATGAAGAGTTAAATAAATTAGGCTTAGAGTTTGCTAGATATAAGGAACGTTGGGATAAGTTATCTAAAAGTATTCAAACAGTTAATAAAGATGTTGAAAACGTATCTATTACTACTGATAAAATATCAAAGAAATTTACATCTATCAATCAAGTAGATATAAAAGCTTTAAAAGAAGAAGTCTAATTATAGGCTTTTTTCTTTGTATAAATCCTTTAATAATTTGTATACTAAAAATAGATTGGAATAAAGTATATTAGGTGAATAATTTGACTAGAATAATAATATATCTATTAGGATTTATGTTTACAACACTAGGTTTTTTCTACTTTATCTGTTATACCAATCTATTTACTTTTGGTTATTCATTTAGTGAGTATTTAAACTTTATGTTTACTCATTATAAGACTTATAGTCTATTACTAGGAATAATTCTACTTGTTATTTCTATCTATGGAAGGAGAAAAAAAAGATGATATATATTTATGACATTTTACTAAACTTAAGACAAATGGATGAAGGATTAGAGTTTTATGAGTGGAAGGAAGATGACTTAATTGAACATATCAAAAAGGTACCCTTATTTAAAGTATCTAAGTCTTTAATAGAAGATTTATTTACTAATAAGTTACAACTAGATATAACAATATTACCTAAAATTAGAAATAAAGCTATCTGCTACTTTAATGGTGAGACTAAACAAATACCATATCTTGTTTTACTATCAGATGGTAGAAAGTGTTTTGCTATAGAATTAGATAATAAGGGTAATACCCTATATAAAAGTAGTTTATTACTAGATGAAGAAGAAGAGGTACTTGAAATGACTGAAGAGTTAGTAGAGTTACCTATTGGATATAAAAAAACAAAGATAAAGAATAATAAAGATCAATTAACTAGATTTGAAAAGGATAATCAAAAGTTTTTATTAAGAGAGTTAGAGAAAATAAAAGATAATAAAGAAGAAATAAATTATCTATATGAAGAGTACTTTGATAATAACTTAACTAGTATAGAGGATAAATTTAATACTTTAAAAGATAATATATATAAATGTAATAGTAATTATATTAAAGAGTTAAAAAGTTTCTTCTTAATTAATAAAAACGTATAATTTCTAAATATTAGTACAATCTATCTATAGGAGGACTATAGATGAAAAAATTAATAATATTACTTAGTATTTTCTTGTTAACTGGTTGTACTGATATTTTAAATACTCCCAGTAGGAAAGTAGAAGAGTTTTTAGGTAAATATCAGACAATGGATACATCTATTATTAAAGAGTTAGATGACTCTATAGAAGATATTGATGCTAGTGATAATTATAAGATGGAATATAAAAATCTCTTAAAGAAACAGTATCAGAATTTGTCTTATAGTATAAAAGATGAAAATATAGATGGTGATAAAGCATCAGTTGAAGTAGAAATAGAAGTATTTGATTATTATAATACTTTAGAAAAAGTAGATGAAGATATTAAGAAGTATCCAGATGAATTTAAGGAAGAGAAAGATAAGAGTAGAAAAGAGAAAATAGAAGAGTATAAGATTAAACAGTTAAAAGCTACTACTAGTAAAACTAAATATACCATTATATTTACACTTACTAAAAAGGATAATAAATGGACTTTAGATAAAGTTAGTGATGAAGACTTAAAGAAAATTCATGGATTAAGTGAATAATTTAAGTCTTTTTTTCTAGAAACAATTTATTGAAAATATAGATAGAATTTGATAGACTAAGTATAGATAAGAGTAAAGGATAGATGAAGTATGAAAGTTATAAAAGATAAGAAAAAAATAAACATTAAAAGGGAAAGTATAATTTTATCAGTAATATTACTTTGTCTAATACTAATAGCAGTAGGTATGAGTTATGCTTTTTTAAAGACTAGTTTCTTTGGAGCTAAAACCAGTGTCTTAAAAGTAGGAAGTCTATCATTAGTATTAGATGAAACATCAGGTAATGCTATAA
>ERZ825670.1460-NODE-1460-length-25875-cov-3.873083_pt1 | contig 25875 bp, 34 predicted proteins | sample MGYA00519929_ERZ825670 | MGnify/ENA primary metagenome ERZ825670 (study PRJEB31778, sample SAMEA3449207) | human gut metagenome | biome: human gut; feature: human-associated habitat; material: faeces | place: United Kingdom | collected 2010/2012 ...
ATTCTTTTACTTCCATAGTTTTCTTACCAATTAACTTACCAAAACTATCTATAAAATTATTATTATTCTTTAAATTATTAATTATATTTTCATTAATAATTTTAATATTATTATTATTTAGTAATAATTCTACTTTATTAACACTCTTTCCATCTAATTTAACCCAATTCTTAGTAAAATATTCTTCTTTTAAAGATTCACTAACTGCAGTACTAATACTATTAATAATTACTTTATAATCATCATTAGTCATACTTTTCTTTTCACTATTATCTTCTTTTTTGTTTTCGATTTTTATATACTTACTATATAAATCACTTGAAGATAAATATATATTATTATCTTCTATATAAGTATTAATATTTATTAATTTATCTCCATAATAGTTAGTACTAATATCTATATTAGTGATGTTTTCTTTAGTATCAATGCCATAATTCATACTAAAGTCTAAATTATTTAATATTTTAAATATCTTTTCCTCTTTATCAGTAGTATCTCCATTTACATTTAAAGAAAGACTACCACTAGTAGAATTATTTTTACCTATATTTTCTTCTAACTCATTAAAATAATCATTCATAAATATTTTAATATTATTTCTTGAAGCTAAATAATATTTACCTCCAAAGAATGCTAAACCTAATAATGCAATAATTACAAATATAACTACTACTACCGGGGCTATACTACCTCTATTAGCATTTCTTAATTCTTTTTCTGTAAAAAAACTATCATCCATACTTACCACTCCTTCATATACATATCAAGTATATCATAAAATAACATCAAAAAAAAGAAGAAATATTACTTTTCTTCAGTTTTGTATCAATTTACTTTGTTATTGTTTATTATATGCCGGTTATTTTGCCGGTTATTTTGCCGATTATTTATTTATATTAACTCAGTGAAGTACAATTATAATAAATATTTATATAAAAAAAAGAAGAAATATTACTTTTCTTCAGTTTTCTTAGTACTTTTAGTAGTTGTTTTTTTAGCAGCTGGTTTCTTTTCACTAGCAGCCTTTTTTGCAGTAGTCTTAGTTTCTTTAACTTCTTCTTTAACTACTACTTTCTTTGGAGTATAAGTTTTACCATTTAATGCATCTTTAGCAATTACTACTAAATCAGCAAATGCTTTAGGATTATCTATAGCTAATTCACTAAGCATTTTTCTATTAACAGTAACTCCTGCTTTATTTAATCCATCAATAAATCTAGAGTAAGAGATTTCATTTTCTCTACATCCAGCATTGATTCTTGTGATCCATAATTTTCTAAAGTTTCTCTTGTTTTGCTTTCTATCTCTAAATGCATAAACTCCAGAATGCATAACTTGCTCATGAGCAGTTTTATATAATCTATGTTTACTACCAAAGTAACCTTTTGCTTCTTTTAAAACTTTTTTTCTTCTAGCACGTGCAACAGTGCCACCTTTAACTCTTGTCATTACTATCCTCCTATATTATATCTTTAATTCTCTTGTAGTCTGCTTTAGAAAGAGCTGTACCTTTCTTCTTACTACTTGCTCTAGCAGCACTATTCTTACCAGTATTATGAAGTGTTCCTTGTCTTGATTTACTAATAGAACCACTTTGTCTAATATTTAATACTTTTTTTGTTCCCTTATGTGTCTTCATTTTATTCTTCTTAACTTTAGTCATAATATCCTCCTTCTATTTTTTAGGTGCAAGCATCATATACATAGTTCTACCTTCTATTTTAGGTTTAGTTTCTATGTCTGATACATCACTAACTTTTTCATAAAATCTATCTAGAACTTCTTTAGCAAGTTCTGGATGAGCAATTTGTCTTCCTTTAAATCTAATACTTGCTTTTACTTTATTACCTTTTTCAAAAGCTTTTCTAGCGTTATTTACTCTAGTATTAAAATCATGAATATCAATATTAACTGATAATCTAAACTCTTTAGTTTCGATCATAGTTTCTCTTTGTTTTTTCTGAGCTTCTTTAGTTTTCTTTTTCTTCTCATACTTAAACTTATTATAGTCTATTACTTTACAAACAGGAACTCCATTAGAACTCATTAAAACAAGGTCAAGTCCTGCATAATTAGCAAGAGTAAGTGCATCTTGTCTTTTCTTAATCCCTAGTTTTTCACCATTAGGTCCAATAACCATCATCTCTTCAAATTTAATTTGTTCATTAATTAGAACATTATCGTTTTGTTTAGCTATAGTAAACACCTCCAAAATCATATATAAAAAGTGAATACAAAATGTATCCACTAATTGAACAAAAAAGATATAAATCTTTAAGCTTCTTGGCCCACTAACTACAAGTCATTAAAATTGTCAGTCAGGCGAGTGTGGATAACACTTCTTTCTCTTTTCGTTAAGTATTATACAATATATTTTATAAAATTTCAAGTAGTTTATGAACGATTTTTGTTGTTTCTACTTATTGTACCTAATTAAATACTATTGTTCTCTTTAAAATTAAAACTTAAACTATCAATTATATTATTATAATTATCTAAAAACTCACTTTCGTTATCTTTATTATATATTAACTCCACTGTATAAGCTTTTTTACCGTTACTAAATATATACATGTATGAATATTGTGTAGGATATTCTTTATAATTAGTTATAACTAAATAAGCATCAATGTTGTTTACTTCTACTTCTTTGGTTTCTATAATTGTGCTACCTTCTTCTATATACTTTAAAAGCACATCCTTTATTTCACTTAATGTATAATCTGTATCATAGTATTCTAGTATTACACCTTCTATTCCTATTTTATTATCGCTTTGGTACCCTTCAAAATAAGCATACCCATCTTCATCCTTAACAGTATCGTCTTTTGTAAAATAGTCAGGTAACTTAATACTCATGTCGTCATATGAGTATGTTTTATAAGTTAACTCGTCGTCTACTGAAACTAGTGCAGCTAAAATAGCAAATGCTAAAAATATTACACTAAATAAAATTATTCTAAAAGTTCTACGTTTAAACTTTTTATAGTTACTACTTGCTTTCTCTAAATTAAGTATAGCTTCTTCATCAAAGTATGTTTTATTAGCACTAGCTAGTACAATGACACCTCTTTTAATATAGTTACTCTTTAATCTATTAGGATTTTTAACCTTTATATTACTAAAGAGTACACTATCAGGAATAGCAGTTTTCTTATCGTATGCTTTATAATAGTCATACACTTTCTTAAGTTCTTTTATTACTTTTTCTTCGTCGTCGTCTTCTAGATACTCACTATCGTTAATAACTCCATAAGCATCTTTATTAATAGATGCTACTACTCCACTTATTCCTAAAAGAGTAAATATAACACTCACTACATAATCACTTATTATCGCACTTACAAACTTACTGTCACTATAAAGAACACCCAAATATGCAAAGTTAAAACCGTGTCCTTCATTAACCATCAGCGCAAGTGGAAGTACTATAAACACTAAAAACGTTACTATAATTAATGAAATAACACCTATCGTAATACTAGTTTTCTTAGTAACTTCTCCACCAAATTTTTTATAGAAAATATAGGCACCAGTTGCAATTAAAAACGCAAGTATTGACATGATGTAATTACCAAAAACATAAACAAGTACCCATGGAATACTAAAAATCAACCCACCTAGAAAAGCGCCTATAATACTTAAAACTTTTTTATTCACACTACCTACCTCTTCCTATATTCATTTCTTCTTCATTATTTTTATAAAAGTTATTTATCATATTTGATAAATATTCTCTTTCATGATATTTACTTTTAAATTCACTTTCAGTAATAGCTATTTTAGCCAAAAATTCTTGGTAATCTTTAATTTTTAAATCTTCTTTATATTTATTAAAGATACTGCTTTTTAGTTTTTCTATTTCTCCTAAACAAGCCTTAACTCCATCACTTGACTCGTCATCACTAATAAGAAAATTATATATCTTTTTATAACAAGCTTTTAGTTTTTTACTAACTTGTTTTTTTGCATAGTTAGCTTTTAACTCGCTACTAACAATTGTCGTTTTTCCCTTTTTAGTACTACACCTTAGTCCTTCAATATTACCAGCATTTACTAGTTTTACATTTTTTTTACTTTTATCAATCTTATACATAAACCCACCTACTTTATTAAGTCAGGCCTTTTTTCTTTAGTTAGCCTAATTCTTTCACTTTCTCTATATTCTTTAATTTTCTTATGGTCTCCACTTACTAAAACATCAGGTACTTTTAAACCACGATATTCTTGTGGTTTAGTATATACTGGATAGTCTAGCAAGTTATCTGTAAAACTTTCGCTTTCTAAACTACTTTCAGTAATTACTCCAGGAATAAGTCTAATAACTGAATCAGCTATTGCCATCGCTGGTATTTCTCCACCTGTTAGAACAAAATCTCCAATACTCATTTCTTCGTCTATCATTGTTTTAATTCTCTCGTCAAACCCTTCATAATGCCCACATAAAAGTATTAAATGTTTTAGTTTACTATATCTTATTGCTTCACTTTCATTATAAGTTTTACCAGAAGGTGTTAGCATAATGACAACAGATTCACTGGTTTTAACGCTTTCAATAGCCTTAAATACTGGGTCGCACATCAAAACCATGCCGCCCCCTCCACCATATGGAGTATCGTCTACTTGATTATTATTAAGTGTACTAAAGTCTCTAATATTTATTAAATTGACTGTAACTTTTTTGCTTTCTATTGCACGTTTAATAATGCTTTCATTTAGCATCTCTTTAAACATATCTGGAAACAAAGTAAGTATATCTATTCTCATAACAAACCCTCCACATTTTTAAGTATTAACTCATTTTTAGTAACACTCACACTACTAATAAACTCTTTATTAAAAGGCACAAACTTAGTACCAATAAGCATTAATTTATACCCATTATTATCTATTATATCTTTAACTTTACCAACAAGCACACCTTCATAATAAGCATTCATTCCTATATAGTCCCTGTCTAGTATTGAGTTATTGTCTAGTGCAAGGTCAGGCTTTAAGACATAAACTAACTTACCTTTAAACTTTAGTACATCATTAATATAGTTATACTCTTTAAAAGTAACCATATCAAACACTTTGTGATGCCTATATGAGTTAACTGTAACTTTTTCTTTATCTTCACCTATATAGAAATTAATACCGACTACAAAAGCTTTATCTTTATATTCAAAATTACTAAGTAATTTCACTTCTCCTTTAATTCCATGAGTATTAACTAGTTTTCCTATGCACACATATTCCATACATTTCACCTAAACTTATACATTATTATACCACCACTAACAGAAACATTCAAACTTTCACATTTATCATTCATAGGTATATTTATTCCGTAGTCAGCTTCTTTTCTAATATAATCACTTATTCCTTTACCTTCACTACCTAAAACAAGTGCGTAGTCTTTAATATCAGCATCATCCAAATTAATACTTCCATACATATCAGCGTAATATACTTTAATACCCATTTGGTGTATCTTTTCTATTGCTTCAGATAAAGGCATTACCACTATATTCATGTTAAATATTGTTCCTTCAGTACTTCTTATTAGTTTATCGTTATATATGTTAACTGAGTCTGGGCTCATCACTATAGTACTTACATTAAATGCAAGTGCACTCCTTATTATAGTACCAACATTTCCTGGGTCTTGTACGTTATCTAGTAGGACTATTTTATTTCCAATGATACTTTCATTTTTAACAAGCTTTACTACTCCCATTATATTAGGTACGCTTTTTAAAAGGCTAATTTTCTCCATACACTTTTTACTTACTAAAGTAGTTTTAACATCAAGTTTAATATTGCACGTATTATCCATGATTACTTCAAGTAAACGCCCACTTTTATAAGCTTCTTCTACTAAGTGAAGTCCTTCTACTATAAACATATTATTTTCTAAAATGTACTTTTTCTCTCTTAACTTCTTATAAAAAATTATTTTTTCATTATTTACACTATCTATCATAACTACTCCTTTAAATGCATCTTATTAATTTTATAGTTAGGTTTATAAAACTCAACAGTATTCCAAAATTCTTTACTATGATCAAAATGTATAAAATGCACTAGTTCATGTACGATTACATAATCAATGTCGTCCACGTCATACTTTATTAATTCACTATTTAAAGTAATAAGTTTCTTACTCTTATTACAGTATCCCCATTTTCTAACCATCTTTCTTATATTAACTATTGGATACGGAATATTATCATTTCCCATCTTATCATAAACCACTTTTACTCTTTCAGTTAAAAATCTTTTACTTTCTTTTTTTAAAAATAACTCTAAATCACTTTCTTTTTTAGTATATATATAGTCTTCCACTATTTTAGGACTTTTTACAGTATTTAGTAAGACCACCTTATATTCTTTACCTAAATAAAAGAATTTACTATTTTTAACTTCTTTTTTTAAACTAGACATATACATCTTTACAACATAGTCATAATTTTTTTCTATTAAATCACTTATATACTTATCACTAGTTATTATATTAGTTGTAACATACACTTTTAAATCTTGTTTAACTCTTATATAGGTATTCTTGATTCTTTTTCTAATTATAACTACTTCAACATTTTTTCCATCAATTAATACTGTCATGATTTAATTTTACCATAGAATAAAACAAAAAGAAACCCCATTATATGGAGTAACTTAAATAAATTTAATGCTAAAGAAATGGAGGTTGTCACCTGATCCAAAATTTAAGGCGGATCAAGAACAACCTCACATAAATAATATAATATATTTTTAACTTAAAGTCAACAAAAATTAAATTAATGCATTTTGTGGATAACCACAGATTTTGAAAATCTGCAGTTGACAACCATAATTTTTGTATTTCTTTTAGTACATTTGTAGTTTTTTAAATACAAAACCCTATACAAATTTTAAAAATTGGTTCGTTTGACATCTTTTCGGTATTATGATACATTAAACGAAAAGCCAAGGAAAGGAAAGAATATATGCAAGAAACAGTGGTAAAAAAGATATTTAGAGACGACACTAGGCTATGGTTAGAAACAAGCACACCAAATAGTCATAATGTAGAGATAAGAAACTTTATTACAAAAGATGGTGTAACATATATAGTTGATGGTAAAAGTGTAACTTTTGACATATCAAATAAAGAATTAAAAATAGCAGCATGGTTAGAGAGAAAGTTTGGTGGAAGTATATTCCTGTTACCAAAAGTTAATACACCAGATAATATACAAACAGCTGACTATTTATTTAGAGATGAATACTGGGACTTAAAAGAAATCACTGGTAATGGCAAGCATACAATTGACTCCAATATAAAAGCCAAGAAAAAACAAGCCTGCAATTTTATAATAGATATTACAAACAGTAAAATGTTATTATCTGAAGCGAACAGGCAAATATGCTTAATATTTAAAAGTAAAGAAAGAATATGGTTAGAAAAAATTATACTTAAGAAAAACAATTATGCAAAAGTGTACACAAGAGAAAAAGCTGACTAACTGTCAGCTTAATAATCTAGAAAAAAGGGGGTTGACACCCGATCCAAAATAACACGGATCAAGACCAACCCCACAATTACAATATACTATAATATTCACTAATTGTCAACTGTTTTTCATCACATTTTCAAGGTTTTCTTGTAGTTTAACTAAAATATCAAAACGGAGGTTGTCACCCGATCCAAAATTTATGATGGATCAAGAACAACCTCACATGAACAATATACAATAATATTCACTAATTGTCAACTGTTTTTAACCTTTTTTTAGTTATTTAACTTTGTCTATAAAGTTCTTACTTTTTAGGTAGAGACCTGTGTATTCTTTGTAGTAAATGTTTAGAAATCTATCTATTTCATCTACGATATTCTTTTTTATATTTAGTTCACTTATTTTGTTTATGTCAATATAGTAATATGCTTTAAACATTTTTAAAGTGGCAGCATCCATGTCTTTTAGGTTACCTTTATGAAATGCACAGACATATCCACCTTTATTTATAGACATAGAAACAACGCTTGTTAAACCACATACACTGCACCCGTCTAAGTTTAGTCCTACACCTAAGAATGTTAAATACTTTATTTCTACTATGTTTGTAATTATTTTAGGATCTAACCCATCATTTATTTTTAAAAGTGCACTTATTAATATATCATATATTTCAGGGTCATTGTTTTCTTTATATACGTTTTTAGCTAGGTCACACAAGTAACTCATGTAACTAAATTTAACTATATCGCTTTTAATATTTAGAAAATAATCTATCACATCTGCACTTATTAAAGTACCTAGTTTACCTTCTTTGTAGTACATATGAAAATTAGCATATATGAAGTTGTTACTTACTACTCTAAGTTTACTTTTTTCACTAAGTGCACCTTTACAGATAACTCCAATTATTCCTTTTTCTTTAGTTAGAATATTTATTATTTTAGAGTTTTCTCCGTATTTAAGAGTATTTACAACAATTCCAGTTATGCTAATTACTTCCATTTTATTTACCTTTCTTATAGTTTAAGTAGTCTATTATTTTACCACTTTCTTTAAACTTATTCCAAGCTTCTTTTTTATTCATTTCTTATCACCTAATTAATATTGTGATATTTTTTTATTTTTTATACATTAATATTCGTTAAAACCTAATTCGTTAAGATATTTTTCTTTGTCTCTCCATTTTTTAAGTGTTTTTACATAAAGTTCTAGGTATACTTGCTTTTTTAGCAAGAGTTCCATGTCTTTTCTTGCTTTCATGCCTATTTCTTTTAACATAAGGCCTTTTTTGCCTATGATTATCTTTTTAAGAGCGTCTCTGTCTACTATTATGTCAACGTATACGTTTATGGTTTTGTCGTCTTCTGTGATGTCACTTAGTACGCAGTGGACTGAGTGAGGAACTTCTTCGTCAGTTAGTTCTAGTACTTTTTCCCTTACTATTTCAGTAAGCCTTTTTTCTATAGGCTCTGAAGTTACTTCTTCATCTGGAAAGTATTTTACTGTGTCTGTTAAGTATTTACTTATTACTTCAATAAGCCTAGAAACATTGTCCCCAGTTTCAGCACTTATTGGTACTATGTCACTAAAATTGTATATGTCTTTTACTTCGTCTATCTTTTTTAAAATTTGCTCATTAGTCATTCTATCTATTTTGTTAAGAGCTAAAATAACTGGCTTTTCAAGTGACTTCATTTTATCTATTACGAATGCGTCCCCCTTGCCTAGTTTTTCAGTAGCGTCCATTACGAGTACTAAAGCGTCAGCGTCATATGTGCTATAGTATGCTTGACTATTAAGTTTGTTACCTAGTTTGTGTAGTGGTTTGTGTATTCCAGGAGTGTCTATCAAAATTATTTGAGTGTCTTTATCTGTATACACTCCTTGAATTAGACTTCTAGTTGTACCTTGTTTGTCACTTACTATTGCTATTTTTTCTCCCACTATTTTATTTATCAGTGTGCTTTTTCCAACATTTGGGCGCCCGACTATACTTACAAAACCACTTTTCACATTAAATCTCCTTTACTAAATATTTTTGTCATTACTTCTTTAAATGATAAAACTTCCATATCGCCTTTTGTGTTCATTATGTTAAATAATACTTTGTCGTCAAAGAATTCTAGCATAGTTTGTTTACATAAGTTACATGGATATGCAATACTATCTAAGTCTGTCATTAAATACAATGCAGAAAATTCTCTTTCTCCAGCACAAAGAGCAGAATTTATAGCGTTTCTTTCAGCACATATAGTTGCACCGTAACTTGCGTTTTCTACGTTTACTCCACTATAAAAGTTGCCACTTTTTGTTTCAACTATACACGCAAAATGTACGTTACTATAAGGTGCATAACTGTTTTTTATTAAACTTGTTAATTTTTCTTTCATATTTACCTCTCTATATTTAAACTACTTAGTATTTCTTCTTGTAAGCCAAACATTTCTGTTTCATCTTCTTTTGTCATATGGTCATATCCTAGTAAATGTAGTAAACCATGTGTTAGCAAAAAACACAACTCTCTTTTAAATGAATGATTATACTCTACTGCTTGAGTGTGTGCTTTTTCTAGACTTATATAAATTTCGCCTAAGTCAGTTATGTTATTTGGGTTAGTCTCTTCATCTAAAAACGCAAAACTTATAACATCAGTAGGTCTATCTATACCTCTATAAATTTTATTTATTTCATGAATATGCTCATCACCCGTTAAAACTATACTTACAATTGAGTTTTCAACTCCAAGGGTTTGGCTTACTTTATTTATTACACTTTCTAAATCTTTTTCATTAACTTTTTCATCAGTTAAATTAGTTATTTGATAATTCATATTTCACTTTCCTTACATATTAATTGTATCATTATTTACTACATTTGTCCATTATAAAAGATAACATGATGTGTTATCTTAACTAAATTTTCCACTTACTAGTAAGTTTATACCTTTAGAATATATTTCTTTTAAATCATCGTCTTCTAGTGAAGAGTCATAAATATAATGACTAAATATAATCTTACCATTTTTTATAAACATTACCATTGGAGTGTATATTTTTTTGTATCCAGTGTCTATTATGTTGTTACCACTATCTTCTAGAGTGTATTTTTCAGTGTAAGAACCTAGTTTTTCTAAAAGTGTTTCATAATCTTTAGTACTTTTTTGTTTAACAATAACTTCTTCTTCATCAGAACTTAACTCTAGAACTAGTTCATCGTTTTTAACATTATATATATAGAAATTTTCTTTTACTTTTAAGTCAAGTAATATATTTAAAAGTCTACTACTGTCAGATTTATCATGGGTAATTAGTATAACTCCGGACTTGCTATTTAATACGCTTGTTAGTTCACTTGCAGTCACATTTGTAATTATTTTATCATTTTGCACGACTAAGTCGTTTTTATTAGATTTATTTAAATCTAGGTATGTTATAAGGGCAAAAAAGAAGCCTATAAGAATATACAGGCTTCCTTTTATATATTTGTTTTTCTTAATTTTACGCATTTTGAATTTGACTCATAACTTCGCTAGCAAAGTCGTCTTTTCTTTTTTCCATACCTTCGCCAACTTCATATCTAACCATTTTTGTAATAGTAGAATTAGTTTTGTCTAAGTATGCTTGAACAGTCAAATCTCCATCTTTTACAAATGTTTGTTCAACTAAACATATTTCAGCATAAAATTTATTTAATCTTCCTGCAATTATTTTATCAACGAATTCTTTTTTAGCTCCTTCGTTTAGGGCTTGTTCTGTTAAAACAGTTCTTTCATGTTCTGTAACAGATTCTGGAACTTCGTTTCTATTAACGTATTTAGGTCTCATAGCTGCACTTTGCATTGCACAGTCCTTTGCAACTTCAACACTACCGTTTTTAAGTACTATAAGTGAGGCAATTCTTCCACCCATATGTAAGTAACTACCAAATACTTCGTCATCAGTTTTGGTTACTAATTCAAATCTTCTTAAACTTAACTTTTCTCCAATAGTTGCTGTTTCATTTATAATTAAATCATTAATAGTTCCCTCAGGTGCTGGCAAATTTAATGCTTCTTCTAAAGATGTAGCATTACTATTTAAAATAGCTTTACCAATAGTCTCAACCATTTTAACAAATTCAGCATTTTTAGCAACGAAGTCAGTCTCAGAGTTAACTTCAAGTATTACAGCTTTATTTCCTTCTTCATATATAGCAGAAAGACCTTCAGCAGCAATTCTATCTTGTTTTTTAGCAGCTTTACTAATACCTTTTTCTCTTAAATAATCAATAGCTTTGTCCATATCGCCATTTGTTTCAGTTAATGCTTTTTTACAGTCAAGCATCCCTGCACCAGTCATATCTCTTAAAGCTTTTATATCACTTGCTTTTATATCCATAATTAATTCCCTTTCTTATTTTAAAACACTTAATAATTCTTCTTTTTTCATTGAAGAATATCCTTTAATACCTTGTTCTTTAGCTATAGTTTTTAACTCACTTAATTTCATATCTTCATAGTTAACAGTTTCAGCTTCAGTTGGTTCAACTTCAATTTCCTTTTCAATTACTGTAACACTTTCTTTAGGTGTTTCCTTTTTCTTATTAGGTTTTACAAATTCTTCTTCAGTAACATAGTCATCAAGTGGTAAATTATTACCTTCACATACAGCATTAGCAAGTACACCAAGTACAACTTTAACAGCTCTTACTGCATCGTCGTTTCCTGGAATTACATAGTCTACTAAGTCTGGGTCACTATTTGTATCAACGATACCAAATGTTGGAATTCCCAACTTCTTAGCTTCTCTTACTGCATTGTATTCAATTCTTGGGTCAGTAACGATTACTGCTTGAGGTAATTTTACCATTTGTCTAATACCACATAATATTTTGTTTAATTTGTCGTATTCTTTTTGTAATTTTGCTACTTCTTTCTTTGGAAGTAATTCAAATTTACCTTCATTTTTCATTTTTTCTATTTCGTCAAGTCTATTAATTCTTTCTCTAATAGTCTTGAAGTTTGTAAGTGTACCACCTAACCATCTTTCAGTTACATAGTATCCACCACATCTTGTAGCTTCTTCAATACTAGCTTCCTCTGCTTGTTTTTTAGTTCCTACAAATAAAGCTTTTCCACCATCTTTGCAAGCTTCATATAATGCTTGATAAGCTTCTTCTAACTTACCTACTGTTTTTTCTAAGTCTATGATGTAAATATCATCTCTTGATGTAAAGATGTACTCTTTCATTTTAGGGTTCCATCTTTTTGTTTGATGTCCAAAATGAACACCTGCTTCTAATAAATAACTTTTTGACACAACTGCCATAAATATCACTCTTCCTTTCGTTTAACTTCCTTATAGTTCTAAATACTTGCACAATTAAGCACTAGCAAGTAAAATTCCTATAAGTGATTATTTTTCAAAGCAACTAATATTTTACCACATAATTATATGAAATACAACTAGTTTTGTGATGTTTTAGGACTATACTGACCATTTTCGTGAGCTTGCGAAAATGGTCTTAACGCTAATGTATCACTTTGTGTTTTCTATGGGCTATAAGTTGTTATGTCATAGCCCTTTTTATTTAATTTAATTTCTATACTTCCATCTATATCAGTCCTATATATGTTGCTAAATTTTAAAGAATTTAATACTTCTATTTTTGGATGACCATATCTATTATTTTTGCCTACACTTATCACGGAGTATTTCGGGCTTATTTTGGACACAAATTTTTCACTAGTGGATGTATTTGAACCGTGGTGCCCTACTTTTAGGAAATCTACTTTGTCTAAATAATATTTATTTAATATGTTTTCTTCCACTTTTTTACTAGCATCAGCCATAAACAAAAACTTATAACTATTGTAATCAAAGTAAATTACACTTGAGTTATCATTTTCATTATTATACTTTTTTGTATTTAGAAAATTCAAAGTAAAATCACTAGTTTTTATGTTGTTTATACAACTATAATATTTAATATTCTTTTCTTTCAAGAGCTTTAATAAATTTATTTCTAGAGTGTTAAATTCACCACAATTTAATACTACATTTTCAACTTTAAAGTTATTAATTAAATTAGCTCCTTCTCCCATATGGTCAAAATCTCCATGTGTAAGAATTAAATATTTGATTTTATTTATGCCTATACTTCTAAAAAATGGTATTAATGAATTTTCTGCAATTGAATATATTTTCTTCTGTTTTTGCCAATTATCTTTTTCATAAGTTACTTTTCCGCCTGTGTCTATTAGAATTGTTTCTTTTAAATTTTTAGTTACAATAAGTGAAGAGTCCCCTTGCCCAACATCTAAATAATATATGCTTGTGCTTGTTACTATATACGGTTTTACTTTTATTATAATTAAAATTAATGCAAGTATAAATAGTAGAGTCTTCTTTTTGAATTTAATATATAATACTATTAATAGTTCAAAAATAAATACAATTATTAAGCTTACTTTAGGAAAATATATTATTAAGTTTAACTTTGAAAATAATATAGATACACTTTCCATTATGTTTGTCATAAAATTTAAAACCAGACTTAAAAATGGAAATATGAATACTAGTAAACTAAGTGGAAATACTATCATACTTACAAATGGTACAAAGAACATGTTATATAATGACGCTAGCGGGTTTGTGTAACCAAAGTAATAGATACTAACCATCATAGTAGACAAGCTAGCAAGTAAGCTTACTTTAAAAAGTGATGTAAAATAGTTTTTTCCTTTTACTAAGTCACTACCAATGATTAGAAAGAATGCTGCAGTAAATGATAAAATAAAGCTTAAATTATATATAACAAATGGGTTTATTAAAATTAAAATGATAAATACTATATACAATATATTTATTGTTTTGATATTAAAGTAAAATACTTTGTTTATTCCAAGTAGGAAAAATAATAATGTACTTCTTAAAATAGATGGGGAAAATCCTGTTATAAAGGAAAACAATAATAAGAATATAAATATTATTATATATCTAGGTAGTTCTTTTATTTTTAGTTTTTTTAATATCCATAAAAGTATCAGACTGAATACCGATACGTGTTGTCCACTTAAAGCAAATAAGTGGCTTACTCCATTGGTTCTATAAGTATTTAATACGTCTATATCTACTAATTGTGTTTTACCTAAAACAAAAGAATATATGTAAGTAGAGTTGTCAATTTTATCACTTCTATCATACATAAAATTCTTAAGTTTGTAAAAGATGTTTTTTGTTTTAGTAATACTTTCTATTTTATTTACTTTTAGTATGTAGTATACGCTTTTGTTATACAAGTATTTTTTGTAGTTGAAACCATTTGGTATCGTACTCTCTTTTGGTGTTATTAAAGAACCTGTTAATGTAACGTGACTGTCAAACTTCACGTTATCTTTTAAATAAGACAACTCTTTTTCACTTTTTATATAATAAGTAGAGACAATATTCTCTTTACATTTTAAGCTTAAACTTAGTTTGTTTCCATCAAACTTTTTATCTAACACTTTACAATTAAAATTAATTTCATCTCCTTTATAGACACTAGTGTAATTTGGAATAAGTGTTATTAATAAAGAAAATGATAAGGCAAAAATAAAAGACATTCTATAGATGTTATCATATAGTAATATACGCCTTAATTTTATCATATAGCTTGTCTCCTATGCCACTTACATTTTTTATCTCTTCAACGCTTTTAAATGGACCATTTGTTGTTCTGTATTCAATTATAGCTTTTGCTTTAGACTCACCTATTCCTGAAATAGTAGTAAGTTCTTCTATTGAAGATTCATTAATATTCACAGATGTAGTCTCTTTTTTTTGTTCACTACTTATTTCATTTGCTGGCGATGCTCCTTCTTCAGGTGTTTTGGTTACAGATTCAGCGGTTGTTTCTTCTTTTACTTTTTCTACATCATTAGTTATAACATCACTTGTTTTCACACTTACGCTTGAGTTATTATTGATTTTTATTTCTTCAATGTTTTTCTTTGCTTCTATCTTCTTTAGTTCACTCTTTTTATTTATGATTATTACATTTTCGTCTTTTAAAGTTTTACTTAAATTAATATATGTAGTAACAGCTTTTTTAGTAAGTCCGCCAGAAGCTTCAATTGCGTCTATTACTCTAGAATTAACAGGAAGTTTGTATACTCCAGGAGTTTTTACTTCCCCTTTTATATCTACTAAGATATACTCTTGTGCCTTTTGTTCTTCACTGCTTACTAGTTTTTCTTCTACTTTAGTATCCACTGTTATTTTCCCTTTAGAAGTAGTAATATTAGATATGACTATAAAAGAAACTAAGCTAAGCAACAATAACGCGATTACTGAAATTATAACCTTTTTGTTTGAGATAAAAACTTTTAAATTTTCCACAATTTCCTCCTTTCATATACACTATAACAGAAAGAAGAAAATAATGCAAATCAGGCAATTTTTAAAATCTGTAAGTATTTTGTAGAATGTTTTATACAAAGAGTACTTTTTTAGTATTTAGTATAGTACATTTAAGGCTTATCCACAGAACAATTTTGAAAATTGGTCACTATCAACAAAATAAAAAAGTTTTAATTTAGTACTTTTTAAAATACAAAAAAGACAATTTTACTTGTCTTTGTTTAACACTTCTACTTTATTAGCTACAATTTGGTATTCACTCATTCTTCTTTCAACACGACCATTTACTTTTATTATATCTCCTTTTTTTATACCATAGAAATCATTATATATTTTCGGAAACATAATAACTTCTCGTTTTTCTTCTTCATCACTTATAGTAATAAATGCCATTTTTTCTTTCTTTTTAGTTTCAATTTCTTTAACGTATTCAACTAATCCCATAGTTTCCACTACTTTATCAAAGTAATTTACAATATTTTTTAGAGTGCACGTGTTATCTCTAATATATTTGCTGACTGGATGATTGTCTATGTAAAAACCATATGACTGATATTCAAAGTCTAATAACTCTTTTGAAGTGTATTCTTCATATTCTACTATAATTGGTTTTTCTATTAAATTTTCACCTAAATCGTTAATTAATTTTGCGTATTCTAATAAAGAAGACATGTTTTGATGCATAGTTTTTTTGTTTAAATTAAATATATCTAATGCACCGCTTAATATAAGAGTTTCTATAGCTTTAGTGTTCACTTTACTTTTGTACACTCTTTTCATGAAGTCATAGTAGTCCATAAAAGGCCCGTTTTTTCTAATTTCAAGAATAGCATTTATGGTTTCTTTTCCTAAGTTTTTGATACTTCCTAAAGGCATATAAACTGTCTTATCTTTTGATAAATAAACATCTGTTGAGATATTGATATCACATTTTTTGAATATTAAATCAAATCTTTTAGCTTCAGTAATATATTCTTTTGTTTTAGTGTCGTTTCCCACTACCATGTCAAGTAATGTTGTCATAAAGTATTCGGGAAAATGTGCTTTTAAAAAAGCCATTTGAAATGATATCATAGAGTAAGCAACTGAGTGGCTTTTGTTAAAACCGTAGTTTGCAAACTTTAAAACTAAACTGTATATTTTTTTTGCTTCTTCTTTTTTGTATCCATTTTTTAATGCACGACTAATGAATTCTTCTTGATAACTTAAGATAATACTTTCTTTTTTCTTACTCATAGCACGTCTAATGTTGTCTGCTTCGCTATATGAAAAGGAGGCTATTACTTTTAGAATTTGCATTATTTGTTCTTGATATATTATTATTCCGTTTGTACTTTTTAAAATACTTTCTAGTGCTGGAACTATATAAAATACTTTCTTTTTACACTCTTTGACTTTGATAAACTCAGGTATCATATCTCTTGGGCCTGGTCTATATAATGCAATCGCACTTACTAAGTCGTCAAATGAAGATACTTTTAAACTTTTTAAGAATGACATCATTCCTGAACTTTCAAACTGAAATATTCCAATTGTATTAACGTCATAAAATACTTTTATTGCCATTTTGTCGTCTAATGGGATTTTGTTTACATCAATGTAAATATTCTTTTCTTTAGCAATTTTCTTTACTACTCGGTCAATTATTGTAAGATTTTTAAGGGCGAGTAAATCAATTTTAAGTAGGCCAATATCTTCTAAGTATTCTTTAGTATAAGCAGTTAACTCATCAGTTCCATTCATATAAATAGGCACTTTATTCATTAGTGGTTCACTACTTATTACTACACCTGCAGCATGGATGCTAGTGTGTCTTTTTAAGCCTTCTAATTTTTGACATATTTTGATTAAGTTAGTGTATTCATAATCTTTTTGATAAGCACTCATAAAAAGCGTGTTCTTTTTAAGTTCTTCAAAAGTTGTTTCCATACCTATTGTTTTGGTTAGGTAGTCTATCTTTTTTATATTGATATTTAGTACTCTACCGACGTCTCTTATTACTTGTTTAGGTAAAAGTGAACCAAATGTTATGATATTAGCGACTTTGTCTTTTCCATATTTGTTTTTTATGTATTCTACTACTTCGTTCCTTCTAAGATACTCTATATCGGTATCTATATCTGGCATTGTGACTCTGTCTTTATTTAGAAATCTCTCAAAGATTAAATCATATTTTAATGGGTCTATTTCGGTAATACCAAGTGTGTAACTAACCAAACTGCCTGCAGCTGATCCACGTCCCGGGCCCACAACTATTCCATTTTTCTTAGCGTATAATATAAAATCATAAACTATTAAAAAGTAGTCTGTGTATCCCATAGAATTAATTACATCAAGTTCCATGTTAAGTCTTTCTTTGTAATTATCGGGTACTACATTGTTTAGTCTTTTATTTAAGCCTTTATTACATAGTGTGGTTAATAACCCTACACTGTCGGCTGTATATTTTGGGAGTTCAAAAGTATATTTTGGGAGTTCTATGTTTATTAATGAAGCAAAGTTTGTAGTGGTTAACGCATCACTTTCGTTTATAGTGCGTTCCATATGATTATCATATTTGTAGTTATCCCTTTCAGTAATAGTTTTTCCATCTTTTATCATTTCTAAATACATTAGATAATCTTTATCATTTTCATTAATGTATCTAACTTCTTTCATATAGACTATTTTATCAGTGTACTTTAAAGCATTATTTTTTTCTTCAATAGTGGAGTAACTTAGATATACATAATTAAATATTTCTTTTAAAGTACTATAGTTTTCATAGTTACTTGTGACACATATTAAATCACTCTTGAATTTAGAAAAATCGTTTGTTTCTAGAGTATCCAAGTTTCTTAAACTTGTTAAATTTAGTAAAGCAACATATCCATTATAGTTTTTGGCATATAAAATAAAGTTTATACTTTCTAATTCAAATGGTACACCTATAATTGGTTTTAAATTGTTCTTTTTACAAGCGTTAATAAATTCTAAAGTGCCAAACATATTAGTATCAGTAATACCAATGGCGATTATGTTGTTTTGTTTTACATAGCTACATAGTGAGTCTATTTTGATAAGGCTACTAAGTAACTCATATTCAGTTTTAACGTTTAATGGTATGTAATTCATAAGTACTCCTTTCTAACATAATTGTACCAAATTTTAGCAAAGAAAAAAAGAGGTTTCCCTCTTAAATTGTCATTATTCACAAACTCCACTAGTAGCAGTTTTTACAACATTAGCACCTTCACCAGTTTTTACTGCATCTTCTAGTAATTCATAAGTACCATCGCTTTTTGTTTTTGAAATGTCGTCAATTTTAACACCTTTAGGATTTTCTGCTTTTATTGAATATGTATCACTACTTACATGTAAGTATGTTACATTTCCTTCATTATCCATTTTAACACAATATGTAACTGAGTCATTTGTTAAATTTAAGTCAGTTGCGTCAGCTATTGTAGTTCCTTCAGCAGTTTTTAGATTACTGAATACATAAGATCCAGGCTTCTTTAATGAAACACTCATGAACTTAGTATTTGAAGCTTCCATAACTCTTTGTGCTTGTTGAACAAATATGCTTTCCTTTCCTTCGTTAAACATTTTCAAGATATTTGGTGTTACTAGTAAAATTAATATAGCAAGTATAGCAATAACAGCTAATAATTCAACTAAAGTAAAACCTTTCTTATTCATTTTTTTCATTTCCAAATCTCCTCTCCTTTTTAAGATATACTTGGAATATATATCTCTCCTTACCATAACTCAATTATAGCAAATATTAATTAAATAAGTCAATACAAAAAATATAGTTTTTCACTATATTTACGTTTCTACTCTTTTGTAACATTCATAAACGCATTTATAAGGTCTATTCCTGTACTTACTTTATCAACTTTATCTTTAAATCTTAAACCATATTTACTTTTCATTTCATTTATCATATTGTCTAAGTTTTCTCCCCTATTTAGGCGTTTATAGTATGAAGAGTTTTCTCTTAAAAATCTTAACAAATTAGGGTCTTTATAAATGGACTCTTTAATATCGTATCTCATTAGTCTTCAAAAAACCTTTCTATATCTGCATTCTTTTTCTTAGAAGTTTTCTTTTCTGTTTTCTTTTCACTCCTAGAAAGTACAATTTCTTCTAAAAAACCAAGTGCTTTTTCAAGGGAAGATATGTTTTCTTCTAGTTTATCTAAGTCAATATTTTTTAAATTATTAAGAACACTTTTAACGCTGTCGGTTACTTTTGTATCACCAATATTTGAGTGTTTCGCATTTCTAAATTCGTTCCATACTTCACTATTTTCCCCGTATATATCATATGTTTCAAAAAGTTTCTGGTAAGTGGTAGACCCATCATTAACAAACCTAGATAAGTAAGAATTACGTTTTAAAAACTCTTTAAACTCTTCTTTTTTATTCATAACTTCACCCATTATAAGTTTATGCTACTAATTTGTTTTTTTGCGCGTTTTCGTAATAACTGAAGTAACTATTTTGTGTCACTATTAAATGGTCTACTACTTTAATTCCAATAAGTTGCCCGTTTTTAACAAGAATTTTTGTGGTTTCATCATCTTGAATACTAGGCATTACTTCTCCACCTGGGTGGTTATGTGCAAGTACTATAAATGAGGCATTTTCTTTTAGGGCTTCTTTAAATATTTCTCTAGGGTAAACGTTTACAGCGTCAATAGTGCCTTTAAATACTTCACATTTCTTAATTAATTTAAACTGTTTATCAAATAAAAGAATTATAAACTTTTCTTGAAGTTCATATAAGAAGTCATTTTTAATATAGTTATACATATCAATTGTATTTTTAAATTTTATAGGTTCGTCATTTTTTAAAGCACGTTTAGCTAGTTCAAAAGAAGCAAGTATGCTTGAAGCTTTTCCTAGTTTTATGCCTTCAATTTTAGTTAATGTGTTTATTGTCATGTTTTTTAAATTTTTAACTCCACCTATTCTTTTTAAAATTCTATTTGATAATTCAGTTACAGATTCACTCTTGTTTCCAGTTCTTAAAATAATTGCAAGAAGTTCAGAGTCAGTTAGGTATTCAGCACCTTTTTTAAATAATTTTTCTCTTGGTTTGTCTTCACTAATTAGTTCTTTTAATTTCATGCTTTCCTTTCCGAAAAGTTAAAGTAAATATATCATATAACTAATTAGATTTTTTTGCAAGCATTTCTTCTAAAAATTTTAATTCACTTTTTATTACTAGGTTTATTTCTTTTATATCTTCTGAGTTTTTTATTAATGAGTCGTATTTGGTTAGAGTATCGTCAAATTTTTGATTAGATAAAGTAATTTCTTTTTTATATATTGAAGAAGTACTAGCGTATAGATTAACTAGTTTTTTATACACTTCTTTATCTTTAGTTACTCCAATATAGAGTTTATATAGGTCTTCTTCTTTTAAAACTAGGTAATTTTCATATTCTTTTGTTTTCTTTGAAATACTATCATAATTTTTGTAAGCTCCTACTTGAAGAAGATAATATTTATTTTTAACTACACTTTTTCTTTTGTACAAACCAAAAATGCTACACGAAAAAAGACAAGTTATAATAATAAGAATTAAAAGAAATTTTTTATTCATAATCTTCACCAATTATATTTTAACTTATCTTTATTACAAAAAAACTAAAACTATTCATTAGTCTTAGTAGTTTTTAATACTTCTTTTCCTTTATATGAACCACATTTAGTGCAAGCACGATGAGGCATTAAAGGTGCTCCACAGTTAGGACAAGTAACAACTGTAGGTGCTTCTTTCTTTAAGTGAGTTCTTCTAGCACGTTTAGCAGTTTTACTAACACGTCTTGCTGGTACTGCGAATAATTGTAAATCTAATTTCATCTTTTTCCCTCCATATCTAACATTTTCTGTAAATCACTAAATGGTGATTCTACATTTCGTTCATTTTCTATAACTAAGCTCCATCCATTTCCTTCTTTTGTAAACTCTGCATCTTCGTTTACTACACGAAGTGGAACTTCCAATACAATATTTTCCCACACAATTGAAAAAATATCAAGAGAATTTTGAAAAAATAATTGTTTTTCGTCAACTTTTTCACTATCTTCTATGTTTTTATCTATAAAAATGTCAAGTGGATAATCAACATCTGTCAAACTTCTAGCGCAAGTTAAGACCATAATTCCAGTGATATTTAGTTCTAGATGGTACAAAATATTGCTTAATCTTGTTATTTTGCCTTTAGCTTTTATATTTTTAGTATTTTTTATTGGAGTATCTTTTAAATCTTCTAAAGAAAAACTAATATCCATATCTATATCAAGAAATTCTTTAGTATTATTTTTTAATTCACTAATATCAAACATAACTTTCCTCCTCATGTATAATATTTTATCACATTTATATAGAAAAATCTATTTTTTATATAGAAGTTCTTTTAATTTTTTATCTTTATTTTCAATATAGAAATTTCTATCAGTTATTCTAAAAAATATTGTTTTAAGTGGGAGTAGTTCTTTAAGGGCTACTTTTTCATAAGAAGTCTCTTTTATATTCTTTTTTCTATAATCTGAAATTGTAAGTATTTGCATACCTATCATTATTCCAATTAGAATGTATGTTATGGCATTCATATTTTTATCTATTAAATAATTAAGTGTATATGGCAAGTATTTTACATAGATACTCTTTGCAAGAAGTATAAACAATATTGAAATAGCAATATCTAATACCATTGTTTTTACTTTGCCCATCTTGCTAGATTTTATGTTTTTGTTATCTTTAAATGTTAGTGTATTTAATACGAAAATTGAAAATTCAAGTGTTAGAACTATTAACATTGATGGATAGTAATAAGTAAGTATTGCTAGGAGTACAAAAGCAAATAGTTTATCACTTACAGCATCAAGTAGTCCACCTAAAAATGTTTCTACTTTTAATAGTCTTGAGAGTTTACCGTCTATCATATCAGTTAAAAATAGTATGATTATTAAAAATCCTAGGCTTTCTATACCCTGCTTAAAATAGATTAAAGGCATTAAAAGTGCGCCGATTAATCTAGATAAAGTTATTAAATTCACTAATACTAATTTTATATAATACTTCTTTTTCATAACATCATTTTATCACATTAATTTTAAAAAATAAACATTATTTGAAAAAACGATATATTATTCCATTTTCTAAGGTGTAGCCTTTTTCATTTGCAAGATCACTTACTGTAGTTATTTTGTATCCCATTTGTCTTAAAACTGGTAAAACCATCTTTAGTGCTTCTAGTGTTGTTGGATACAAATCATGCATTAAAACTATGTCGCCATCACTTATGTTTTCTATGATGTGATTATAAATTCTTTCTTCGTCTTTATGTAACCAGTCATTTGTGTCTACATTCCAAAGAATAATTGGATGTTTAATAGTACAACTTAATTGTTTGTTATAACTTCCATATGGTGGCCTTACTAGTGAAATTGCGTCTTTTGTAATTTCTTTAAATATAATGTCTGTGCTATTTAATTCACTTTCCATTTCTTTTTTAGATAAACTTGTAAGATTTTTATGACTATAAGTGTGAGAAGATACTTCCATTCCTAAATTATAGAGTCCTCTGGTAATGTCCTGGTTATATTTCATTCTGTTACCAAGTTCAAAAAATGTTGCCTTTGAATCGTTTTCTATTAGAGTATTTACAAAATCTAATGTTAAGTTACTCGGTCCATCATCAAATGTAAACGCGACTACTTTGTCATATATAATATCACTTACTTCTTCTATAGAACTACTTTTTATGTCTATATATACTTGATAGCTTATAGAGTCAAACAAGCTATTATCAAAATATATTCTTATTTTATTTTCAGTCAAAAGTACAAATGAATTTTCAAAATTGTCTAATTTAATTTTTTCGTATATTTTTTTGCAGTACTTATTTTTTACTTTGTTTAGTATTACGTCACTTGTTACTTTTAAATCTATAACTTTATTTGCATCTGTAAACTTTAATTTATCAAGGTCATATAATATGCTTTTATAGTAGTAATTGTTTTGGTGTTTTATAGTTAAAAAGATATTTAAAAGATTTTCAGTAAAATTAACACTATAGTCTACTAAGATATTTTTATTATTATGTTCATTTAAAAAGTCAGTTATTTCTTTGTCTAGCAATTCATAGTCAAAATATGGAATTTTAATTTTGCCGTCAATTTCTTTTACTTCATAACTTTTTAGTTTTAATATAACACTTTCTTTAATTTTGGTTTCTCTTCTTGTAAAGATAGTTTTAGTTACTATTATAAATAAAAACAATATTATTAAACAAATTATATACATTATTATTCTTTTTAAATTTTTACTCATACAATATTATACATTAGATATAGAAAAAAGATTACTTTTTAGTAACCTTTTTAGAAACTTTTTTTGTTTTTTCATCTTTCATTAATAAGTCTCTTATTTCACTTAGTAAAAGAATTTCTTCACTTTTTACAACAGCAGTTTCTTTCTTCTCTTGTTTTTTCTTAAACTTGTTGATAACTTTTATAACTGTAAACAAACACAAGGCAACGATTAGAAAGTCAACTACATTTTGTAAGAAACTTCCATACATAATTTTAGCATTTCCCACTTTTATGCCTAGGTTGCTGAAATCATGCCCACCTATTATTATACCGATTAAAGGCATCATTATGTCGTTAACAAGACTAGTTACAATTTTAGAAAACGCACTACCGATTTTGGATATATTTCTTTAAAATTATGTTAGGAGGTAGATAACATTATGGAAAAATTAATTTTTGATGTCAACATCTACGATACCATTAGAAAGAACATTAGAAAATATAGAAAAGAAAAAAACATAACATCAATGTAACTTGCTGAAATGGTAGATTTATCTCACGATTTTATAAGACTAATTCAAAGTGATAAAGCCGATTATAATTTTTCTGTTGATACCTTTTATAGAATATCTGTTGCTTTAGGTGTTACATTAGATGATTTAATAAAAAAGAAAACGATTAGAAAATAAACTAATCGTTTTAATTTATTATGAAATATAAAATTATTCCACCAACTATTGTTATGAATAGACCAACTAAAATATCTATTAAAATTTTGTTTGGCATTTGTTCTCTTTCAATTTTGTTATTTTTGCCTACATTAGAATTTTTGATTTTATTTCCATTTCCAATTTTAATTTTCATTTGCAACACCTACATTTGATTTTTCTATCTTGTTATCATCGCCTATGTGCACCGAATTATCTGTATATATTATGTTTGTAATATCTTTAACTACTTCTTTTCCTTTTTTATCATTAGCAAATTCAATATAATATTCATCTAAATTGCCATATTTTTTTTCTAACTCAATAAATATTTGTAATAATTTTGATTTTATTTTGTTTAATATATTTGTATGTGAATAAAGTGGTAATTCTCTATATGCACTAATAACTTCGCCATTTATCATTGATATGTCCTGTGCTATAACTGCGTGTAAAGGTATTATTAAAGAATGGCTTTCATTTTCTTGCTCGGCTATTGCAAATTGTGATATTTCATATATACTAGCAGTGATTTTAGTATTAGCATAATCTTTAATGCATTGTGGCTTTAAAGGAATATCCTGACCTGTGCACTGATAATTGCCAGCAATAAAATTTCCTTTTAAATTAGTCTTAACAATTCTATATTCTGGTACTTTATCTTTAGCATTATAGCCATTAATTTCACAATAGAGCCATTTCTTTATTTTTTCATCCGTTATATCTTGTAATAACAAATTTAAAATATCCATTGCTTGTACGACACTTATTTCATTCTTAATTAACTCAATAATAATTTCACTTCTTTTCATAACAAAACCTCCCAGAAACAAAAAAATAATGTTCTACGAACACTATTTTAATGATTTATAAGTAGCGAACCCACCTAAATAATAAGTAATGTTCGTATATAAACAAATTGGTGCACGCGAAGGGACTTGAACCCCCATGGATTTCTCCGCTAGATCCTAAGTCTAGTGCGTCTG
>ERZ825670.1464-NODE-1464-length-25836-cov-3.654707_pt1 | contig 25836 bp, 26 predicted proteins | sample MGYA00519929_ERZ825670 | MGnify/ENA primary metagenome ERZ825670 (study PRJEB31778, sample SAMEA3449207) | human gut metagenome | biome: human gut; feature: human-associated habitat; material: faeces | place: United Kingdom | collected 2010/2012 ...
CATCTTTTGTAGAGATAGTCGCATAGAAAATGAATAAGGCTCCTTTCGGAGCCTTATTTTTTTATTCAACATTCTTCAACGCTTCATCCATTGGGATTTTCTTGATTTTTCTCATTTGAATCATCATGACAAATAAATAAGAAATAACTGTCATAATAAACATCTTGATATAAACACTACCTTCTACATAGAAAGGAAGCCATCCTGCATATTCTTCAAAAACAATTTTGAAAGCATAAGATAAGATCCATGTTGTTATTCCAAAAGAAAGTAACGTTGAAATCATAATAACAATCGTTGTGGCATGAACATACATTTTTTGTATTTCTTTTGATGTATATCCAAGAATTTTAACCATGGAAATCGATACTTTATTATTTTCAATAATCATCTTTGTAAGAAGATAAATAAGCATGATAAACATGATCATCGCAAAGCCTTCAACCAGATAAAACATTTTCCCCATTGAAACATTTAATTGTCTTGATACTTTTGTTAAATCATCTTGAGTAATGGTTGATGCGATATAGTCATCTTTTAAATCTGTTATTTTTTTATTAGAGAAATAACCATTGAAATATCCATCTTGACAGTTGAAAACTTCATTAAAATAAGACTTTGACATATAAAGTGCCATACTACCAGGTGCATCATAAATACCTTTAATTTCAAAAGTATAACGTAAATCTTTATAGCTTTCTTTTAAAGAAATACGATCGCCTTTTTTTAAATTATATTTATCAGCAACATCTTTTGAAATATAAACACCTTTTTTTGGTAATGATTTTATATGAATATATTGACTATTATTTTGTAAACCATAGAGGCTAATATCTTCTTCTATTGTACTTTCTGGAAGTGTTTTTAATGAATAAAGTGAAAAAGCTTCTGCCCCTTTGGTTTTAGTTTTATAGTTATCATACATTTCATCATATTGATCATCAATCAAACTTAAGAAACTATCTCTAAATTCTTGAGGAATCGTTTGAAAAACTTGTTTAATGGCTGTGGTATCAACTGATTCTGGTGTATTTAAAATATATTGATATTTAGCAGTCATATTATTAACAACAATATCTTGATAATGATCGAGAACAGGATGCATATCCATTCCAAACATTAATAAAATAATTGCGAATAAAACACCCACAAATAATGTAATATAGCCTGATAAATTATTTAAAATAACACTTAATCTAAATTGAGAAAAGAAGCCCAAACGATGCAATACCAATGTTTTTTTATTCTTTTTAACTTTTTTAATATCTCTTTTCATAAATTTAAGAGGTGATAATTTTAAAGATTTCATTAAAATACCATAATTAATTAAAACCATCATAATAAATGGAATGATTGTCGTTTTAATAAATGCATCCCCAGACCAAATCGTTACATAAGTTGGTAAGCTATAACTTCCATAATACATACCTGCCATGACATCTTTAAAATATGTATATCCTAAAATATTTCCTACAATACAAGCAACTAAGGAAACAAGAATAGGTAATGTCATATATTGAATCAACATTTCTTTTTTTGTATATCCCATAGCGCGAAGTGTTCCAATCATTGGTGCTTCACTTTCAATAGTATTTTTAGTAGTGATTGCAAAGACAAAGGCAAGAATCCCAATAATGATATAAAGTAAAACCGTCATCATTGCCTCATCACCACCCATATCATCACCTGTAAAGTGAATAGCTTGGTTAGCATATTGAGGAATATAATCGTCAATACCTGAAACATTTTTAACAAGTACATTTAAAAAATCATTACTGGTATTAATTTCATTATCAACATCTTCATTATATGTCCAAGCGTAGTTATAATAGATTTTAGCATCTTTAAAGCTTTCAAACCCTTCATCAGAAACAATTCCTACTCCAAATTTAATAGCATCAAACATTAAATCACTGTTTTTTGAAAAGAGAGCACTATAATCTGATAACGCGACAAGTCCAGTAATTTTTAATTTCTTTTTACCAACTTTGATTGTTTGACCTACTTGATAATTGTTATTATCGGCATACATACGGTCAATTGCTATTTCATTTTTACTTTGAGGAAGTTTTCCATCCATAATACATACTTGATTGACTTTATTTCTTGGTTTAAAGAGACGAATTGTACTTGTAGATTCTACTTCTTCTTCAATGTAATTAAGATCATAAATTGTGACACCTTCTTTTTCTAAAGTCTTTTTATTTTCTTTTGAAAGAGAATCATTTAAACGAAAATGTCCATCTTCAATATTGTATTTATCGAAACTGTCATTATAAGCCTTAATCATTGAGCCATCAGCAACTAAAAATCCTGAAATAAGACCAATAGACCCTGCCATAAATAAAAATATAATTAAATATTTCGCAATTTCATCTTTTAAAATATATGGTAATCTTTTAAATAATGGATTCTTCATTTTACCAATTCAAATCCTTTGCTGGAATTTTATGTGTATTTTTAATATTTTCACGAATACGCCCATCATGTAAATAAATCACACGATCAGCCATATCTTTAATTGCATCATTATGCGTTACAATAATAGTTGTATTACCATATTTTTTATTAACATCTTCAATCAATTGTAAAATATCTTTTGATGTATGATAATCTAAAGCCCCTGTTGGTTCATCACAAAGCAATAAATCTGGATTTTTAATGATTGCACGTCCTATTGAAGTTCTTTGTTGTTGACCACCAGATAATTGGTTTGGTTGTTTATAACGATGTTCTTTTAAACCAAGTGTTTGTAAAAGTTCTTCTTTATCTAATGGATTTTTACTTAAATATTTTCCTACATCAATATTTTGTTCAACATTTAAATGTGAAATCAAATTATACATTTGAAAAACATATCCCAAATGATTACGACGATAATTTGTTAGATCTTTTTCTTTTAATGTTGAAATTGTTTTCCCTTGAATCATAATTGTGCCACTATCTGGTTGATCAATTCCTCCAATAATATTTAGCAGTGTTGATTTACCAGAACCTGAAGGCCCAAGTAAAACATAAATTTCACCTTTTTCTATTTCAAAATCAATACCTTTTAAAACTTCTGTCTTATATTCATCTTCACCAAAGCTTTTTTTAAGATCCTTGATTGATAAAAACATAATATCCCCTCCTATAGTTAGCCTAATCTAACTAACTATAGAATACTATCCCTTTCCTTTTTTTTCAAGTATCTCAAAGAAAAAAACGGATTTCTCCGTTTTTATAACTCAATATGTTTCATAATGGCTTTGGCAATACCATCATTATTATTTGTATCTGTAATTTCATTAGCTACTGCTTTTAATTCATCTGAAGCATTTCCCATAGCCACACCTAAGCCAACATATTCAACCATTGATTTATCATTTTGAGCATCCCCAAAAGCCATCATTTCTTCTTTTTTATAACCCATAGGAATTAAAACACTATCTAAAGCTTTGGCTTTATCAACACCTTTTGCAGTATATTCAAAATAGAAATCAGATGTAAACATACAGTTTAAACGATCTTTAAATGGTTCCATCATTTCCTTATAATGTGCTTGTAAATAGTCTGGATCACCAAATGTAAGAATTTTATTGATTTCAAAATCAACAAAGGCTGCTAAATCTCTTTTTTCACATAATATGTAGTTATTTCCTCTTGATTCATATTGCATCACATTAAATGGTTTTCCTTTATATGTAATTGTATTATCAAAAACATCATTAACATACATATATTCATCTTTATCAAACATTGGTTTTGCTTTAAAATTCTTTAAATGTTCTAAGACAGCTTTACTATCTTCTACTGAAATCGCATGATTATAAAGTGTTTCATGACTTTGACAATCAACTACTTTTGAACCATTGAAACATACAAATAAACCATGATGATTTTCCATATCTAATTCTTCAGCAAGTTTTAATAAACCACTTGTTGGTCTTCCTGAAGCTAAAACCAAACGTACCCCTTTATCTTGTGCTTTTAAAAGGGTTTCTTTAGTAAGTGGTGTAATGACTTTTTCATCATTGACTAAAGTCCCATCAATATCCATAATTATTACTTTAATTGCCATAATCTCTCTCCTTTTCTATTAGTATAATAAAGCACTTTTACAACTTCAACATACTTTCATAAAAAGAAAAAGAAACAGAAAATATCTGTTTCTAATGTAATAATGAACGTGTTGAACCTGAAGCAATTAAGAATGTACTTCCATTATGAAGCATGGCGAGCATTTGTGGTGTAAGTAAACCTAATGCTCCTAAAACAATAAAGGATGTATTTAAACCAACAATCAAACGATATTGACTATGAATACGTTTAAATAAGCCTTCTGAAATCATTCTTAAAGCGACGATATCATTTAATGAATTTGATACAAGTGTAATATCTGCAAGTTCACGCGCAATATCTGAGCTATCTTGAAGTGAAATCGAAACATCTGCCATGGATAAGGCTGGTGTATCATTAATACCATCTCCTACCATCACAACGGTATTTCCTTCTTTCTTTAAACTTTCAATATAACTTGCTTTATCTTCTGGTAAAACTCCTGCTCTAAAATCATCTAAATTTAATTGTTTCGCAATGGCTTTTGCACAGTTAGGACTATCCCCTGTAAGCATAATGACTTTATCAAAACCAATATCACGAAGTTCTTGAACAACTTCTTTAGCTTCTGGTTTTAAAGGATCATAAATACTAATAATACCTGCAAGCTTTTTAGCAATAGCTAGATAAATAAGGGAACTTGAACCTTTACTTTCAAGTGAAGAAATCAAATCTTTAATTTCTTGTGTCATTTCTACACTTTCATCTTCAAAGACAAAATGACTGCTTCCAATAATAACATCTTCACCATTTAAGCTTGTCGAAATACCATGAGCAATCACATATTTTACTTCCGCATGTTCTTCACGATGTTTTAAGTTTTCAACTTCTGCTTGATGAACGATGGCATTAGCCACACTATGTGGGAAATGTTCTTCTAGACAAGCCGCAATTTTTAAAACTTCTTCTCTTGTATAATCTTGTAAAGGAACGACATCTAGTACAACAGGTTTGGCATGTGTTAAAGTTCCTGTTTTATCAAAAACAATCACATTTGCATCCTTCATGCTTTCTAAATGTTTTCCACCTTTAACTAAAACATTATGCATTGAAGCTTCTTGCATTGCTGAAATCACTGAAATTGATGTTGATAAACGAATCGCACAAGAATAATCCACCAATAAAAGAGCAGTAGCTCTTGTGAGATTTCTTGTAAATGCCCAAACACCAAAGAATCCTAAGAAACTATAGGGAACAATGGCATCAGCCATATGTTCTGCTTTTGATTGAATAGATGCTTTTAATGATTCATTGGTATCAATCATATCAATAATTTTAGCAATACGACTTTCATCTTGTAAGTTTCTAACTTTAACAAAAATCTTTCCTTCTTCAATTAACGTTCCTGCATAAACCGTATCATTTAATGTCACACGTTTGCTTAATGGTTCACCTGTAAAGCTTGATTCATTAACCATGGCTTCACCATCAATGATTTCCCCATCAATAGGAACCATGCTTCCTGTTTGAACAATAACAGTTTGTCCTTGTTTTAAATCAGACATCGCAATTTCTTGTTCTTGTCCATCTTTATAAATCCAAACTTTATCAAATTTATTCATCAAGCTATCACCTAATTGTAAAGTAACTTTTTGACGTGTGTAATCTTCTAATAATTCAGAAATTTTAAGCATCAACATAATATTGCTTGCTGTATTAAATTCTTTGCGTAATAAAGATATCCCAATACTTGTTGCATCTAAAACTGGAACATCAATACGTTTATTTCCAAGTGAAGCAATCCCCGCTTTAAAATAAGCAAGTGCTTTATAGATAGCAATTCCTTTACCAACAACATTTGGTAAAAAGAGCTTAACAGCATATCTCTTAGCAAAAATTTTAATTAATTCATGTTTAAAACTTTGATCAAGTACTTGTAAATTTTGAGAACAATTTTTAGGAATTTCTCTATTTTGTAAAGTACTTAAATCATAATTTTTTAAATAACCAAATACTTCATTTTTATAATTCTCATCGAAAACCAATAGAAGACTTCCATTTTTATAATGTGCTTCTACATATCTTACATATTCAAGTTTTAAAAAATCGCTTTTTAAAATAGTTGCTTGTTCATTTGTAAAAGCATATTGTCCAAAACGAACACGTAATCTTCCATCGATTTCATGAACTATTTTAAAATTACTCATCATTATTGTGCCTTACTTTTTTCTACTGCTTCAGCGTAGACATCTTGAGCATCTTCTTTAATAGAAGTAACAGTTGCTTCTACGTTATCTTTCACTTGCATTCCACTAGCTAATCCTTTAACAGCTAATTCTCTTGCTTTATTGCTTTTAGCGAACTTTGAAGTGACAACAGCAGTAACTGCTCCTCCTACAAATGTCCATAATTCTTTACTTTTTAAAAATTCTTTCATCTTAAAATCCTCCATTCTTTTTTACATTATACGATATTTTCTAAAAAAATAAATAATTTTTTATTTCGTTTCTATTTTTTTATCATTCCTTGCTCTATTTCAATAATTTCATCACATAAAGCAAGAGATGATTTTCGATGACTAACAATAATAATCAATTTTTCATCTTTAATTCGTTTTAAACTTTCTAACAGGGCGGCTTCATTTAAACTATCAATACGACTTGTTGGTTCATCTAATAAAAGAATCGGTGTTTTTCTTAAGAAAGCACGTGCTAGACCAATTCTTTGTTTTTGACCACCCGAAATATTTTCATCATAAATCGTTTGATAGCCTTGTGGTAAAGACATAATAAAATCATGAATTTGTGCTTGTTTACAAGCTTCTATTACATCTTCTTGACTATAAGCAGGATTTAATAAAGTAATATTATGATATAACGTATCTTTAAATAAAAATGTTTCTTGATCAACATAGCTGATATTTTCTTTTAAAGTGTGACTATTGATATTTTCAATGGATTCATGATCAAATAAAATCTCACCCTCACCTTGATAAATACGCATCAATAATTTCAATAAAGTTGATTTACCACAGCCACTTTTACCAAGAAGACCATAGGTTTTACCAAATTCAAAGGTATAATTGATTTGATGTAAAATTTCAGTAGACGTATTTGGATAATGAAATGATAGATTTTTTACTTCGATTGGTAAATTTAAAGTAGTATTTTTATTTGTAATTTCTTTAAGTAATGGTTCTTCATCTAATAGATTTAAAATACGTCTTGCACAAGGAAATACTTGATTCAAATTGTTTGCGAGATTTGCTAGGGCAATCGTTGGTCCAAAAGAAGATGATAGAGCCATCATTGGAATCAACAATTCTTTAGAAACATGATTCTTGATCAATAAAATAGAAATAACAATCGATAAAATAATCAGCCCATCAGAAAGTATTTGTTGAAAACTTTGATGTTTGATTAATTTTTGATGTGTTTGGGTTAAATTATTTTGATAATCCATCATCTGTTCAAAGCGTGTTTCTTGTTGACTAAATTGTATAATTTCTCTTTTTCCTAAGACTGTTTCCAAAACAAAAGTATTATAATTAGCAAGTAAAAAACGATAATTACTTCCCTCTTTTTGACTCACTTTATAAGTGATATATGGAATCAATATACCCATGATACCATAACAAACAAAAGCAAGTATCCCAAAAACAAAATGATAAGAATCTATAAAACAAATCATAATTATACTATAAATAAAGGCAATCATCACCGGCGAAATAGTATGAGCGAAGAAAACTTCTAAGAGTTCAACATCACTTGTCAACATTGCAATAATATTTCCTTTATCTTCATTTTCTAATTTAGCTGGTGCCAGTTCTCTTAATTTTTCAAAGACTAAATGCCGAATATGGGCCAATACTTTAAAGGCAATATAATGATTACATGCTTGTTCTATATATCGTAATATTCCTCTTGAAAATGCACAAAGAATAATTAATTTAACAACAAGTGAAGAGGAAATTACTTTACAAAAAGCGAGAATGATAAAAACGGTAATAAAGGTTGCTGTTAAATGCCCTAACACACCTAAAATAATTGCCAATAACATAATCATTAAAAAAGGACGTACTAATTTTAATAAAGAAATAATTAATTTTGTCTTATCTTTCATTTTCAATAATCCTTTCTAAATTCTTTTGATTTTCCACAAGCTCTCTAAATAAATTAGCTTGTTTAAATAATTCCTCATAACTTCCTTGTTGAATCAATCTTCCCTCTTTCATCACAAAAGTAAGTTGACTTTCTTTACAATGGGCCATGCGATGTGTAATAAAAATAACAATTTTATCTTTAGCTAAACGTTTCATAATTTTTAAAATAATCTCTTCACTTTCACGATCAACATTATTCGTTGCTTCATCAAAAATATAAACATCACTTTCACGCAATAACGCTCTTGCAAGAGCTAATCTTTGTCTTTGTCCACCTGATAGATTTTTAGCTCCTTCATTGAGTTGAAACTTTAATCCTCCTTGATTTTCAAAGACCTCAAATAGTTTTACTTCTTTTAAAACAGCCATCATTTTTTCTTCATCAATACATCCTGACATTGCAAGATGATTAAAGACTGTCCCTTTTAAAATATATGTTTCATCTTTGATCAACGTTATTTTTTGATAAAGTGTCATTGGTTCTGGTATTGTTTCTTGATTATAAAGAATTTTACCTTTTTGAATTGGATATAAATTCATTAGTAGTGAAGCAATCGTACTTTTCCCTGAACCCGATTCTCCTACAATCGTTAAAAACGTTCCCTTTGATAAAGAAAATGAAACATCTTTTAAAATAATTTTTTCATCATAGCCAAAAGTTACATGTTCAAAAGATAAAGTTGAAATCGATTCTTGATAACTTTCTTGAATATCATCCAAGCTATCCAATAGTTTAAAAATTTTATCTGCTGCCGCGTTTCCATTTTGTCCAATATGAAAATAACTTCCTAACATTCTTAAAGGTAAAAAGAATTCAATAGAAATCATTACAATAAAAACAAACATCATAAAAGTAATATGTTGATTTAAATATTCTTGTAAACCCAAAACAACTCCTAGACCAAAACCACCATAAGCTACTAGATCCATCACACTAATCGAATTCAGTTGCATAATTAAAACACGCATGGTTTTCTTTCTAAAATCTTCTGCTTCCCTATCCATTTTATCTTGATAATATAAATCACTTTGATAATATTTTAAAGTTGTAAGTCCTTGTAAATTTTCTAAAAAAGAATTCGCTAATCCTGTATAACTATTCCAATATTTCGCTAATAACCTTTTAGCTATTTTTTGTACAACAACAATAGAAACAGGAATAAGTGGTACACATAAAAGCAAGATAAGCGCTACTTTTAAAGACATAAAACCAACAACGATAAATAAAGTAAGTGGTGCCAACATGGCATAAAAGAATTGTGGTATATATTTAGAAAAATAAATTTCTAATTGATCAATACCTTCACTTGTAAGTTGAGTAAGCGTCGATTCTTTAAAAACTGTTGTTTGTTTTTGATGATATATCTTATCAAAAACACTTTTTCTTAACTTTGTTTTAATCGTTTCAGTTAAAGATAATGCTTGTTTATTTTGTGTTGTTTGTAAAAAACATTTTAAAGCAAATAAACAAATCACACTTAATAAATAAAAAACAAGTGAAAAAGATTGTTTTAGATAAAGACAAGATAAAACATAACTATGTAAAAATGTCAGTAGAATATGACAAACTAAAACCAACCATTGAATCAAAACTAACCCATAAACATTTTTCATTTCCGCTTTAAAAGTTTTTAATAATCTTTTATTAAACATTTTTTCTTCTCCTTTCTTTAAGTGAAAGCCATCCATGTTTGATTGTTAGAAGTGGATGGTAAAAAAGCATATATTTTCCAGAAAAGCGCATCACTTTTTTTACTTGGCTTCGATATTCTTTTTGATAACAATGAACTTTACATCCACTACAAAAAGTTTTAGTTTCCATAAAAGGACATTTATCAATACGCAAACAAGCGTACTTATAAAGATCTTCACACATCTTACTTTCTTGAGGATGTTTTCTTTGATAAATATCAATCATTACCTTTAATATTCTTTTTTCATTTTCTCTGTTTTGATCTATCTTATTCATTAATAATCTCTACTTTCTTTAACATAATAAAATGATGAATACTCATTACCATCAATAAACATATCTTTCCAATCCATACAGGTGTAATCATTACAGCAATCAAAAAAATAAGTGTTACTGTAAATAATGACTGATTCCTTTTCTTTTTGGTTGTCTTTCTTTCAATGACCATTTCATTGATATATTTTTGATAAAGTTTTGTTTGAATTAAATATTCATGAAATCTATCTGAACTTTTTGAAAATAAAAAAGCACTTAAAAGTAAAAATGGGGTCGTTGGCAATATTGGTAAAACCACACCAATCGCTCCTAAAATAAATGATATAATTCCAAATATAATAAATAATATTTTCATGTTTCCTCCTGTAGTTAGTTATACCTAACTATTATCATCATATCTGTTTAAAATAAAAAAACAAGCATTTGATTTGTTTCACCCATGAAACAAAATGCTGTTTTTTTCATGTTTTATAATACTTTTTCGTGTTTCATCAATGAAACAGTATTTTTAAAAGGGCAAGATTTTCTGGCATATGTCCTTTTAATAAATTAACCTTTAATTTAACCGTAAGCGATGTTTGCATCAATCTTTCTTCTTTTGTATAAAAGAAATTTAAATCTGTAATAGGTATATAGAAACAATCATTTTTTTCAAAACAATCACATTCCTTATTCTGAATAAGATATTTCATCGATTTTAATTTAGAAGAAATCGTAATTCTTTCTTTTAATAATTCTTTTTTCATTTCAATTGGTTGAAATACAAGAAATCCTTGATGGTGCTCAATTAAAAGATAGGCAGGATGCTCAAAACCTCGATTGGCCATTGAATGAACATTTGCATCTTTATAATGAAATAATGTAAAAGAAAAATTATATTTACCTGGTTCTAAATGATGTTCTAAATAATGTCCTGAAAATTCTACAAGGTCTCCTAGTTGATCAAAAACTTTATTAAAATGAATACGACTACAAATGCGTTCAATGGTTTCATCATTAAGTGTCGTATAGAGTTTGATAGCTTCTTGACGAGCCTCTTCTTCATTTAGGTGACTTGTTTCTTGTAGCCAATAGGTTAGATTCTTTATTTTTTCTTGAATTTTTTCAATATATTCTTGTCCTTTTTTTGAAAGCTGACATTTACCTTTATCTAAAGTTAATCCTTGTTCATAAAAAGTATTGATCATTCTTGACATTGTTGCTTTTGAAACATTCATTTTTTTAGCTAGTAATGTGACTGTTATTTTTTTATTTTCATTCATTAATAATAAGCTTTTTATTTTTTCTGTTGTCATTTTAATCCCTCATATTGTAAATTAGCATAAGCTAACTAATATGTCAATGTTAATGATATTAACATTTAAAGCTCTTACATTTTTAGGAATTTGTTAATGGGATTTAAAATGATATCTAAATGCTTTATCTTTTTTATCATTCATTCTATAATATACTTGTATTAAGAAAGAGGGAATAAAATATGAGTATCAATGAAATTAATGAACAAGCAAAAGAATCTTTAAAAAAATATTTTAAGGACAGTCAAGACATCCAACATGATGATGACACTAAAAAACAATTAACAATTGAAGAAATGTATCAATCAGTTGATGATGAAATCAAAGAACAAGAAAAGAAATTAGAAGAATTACATCAAATGCGTCATGCATTACAACATAACGCTAAAGAAGCTTATGAAGCGGTTTATGGGAAAACTGATGAAGCAGCAGAAGTAAAACATACGACTGTTGAAGAAATGGAAAAAGAACTTCATGAAAATGCTGAACATCAAATGGAATATGTCAATGAATTAAAAAATAAATCTATAAAAAAATAGGTCAACTCGACCTATTTTTCATTTATATATTCATCTTCACTTTGACGATCATCAACATATGAAGCAACTACAATTTTCGTTTCTAGATTCTTTTTATAATCATACGAAAAGACACCTGCATATAAAATATCAAATAAATATTTTAAAGAGGTTGTTGAAGCAAAATCACCTATTTTAATATGTAACATTTCTCTTGAAGAAAGATACAAATGAACATCCGCCAATCTTGAAATAGAATTTTCTGCCATACAAGTAATTGAAATAAATGGAATATTTCTTTTATGATAAATTTCTGCAACTTCCACCATTTCTCTTGTTTGTCCTGAATAAGAAATAATGATTGCACAATGACTCTCATCGGCAAGACAGGCACTTCTTTTTTGACCCGTTACTTGATCAATGACTTGAACATCTTTACCAATGTACATCATTAATGTTTTAAAATGTTTCGCTAGTAAAACATGATCGAGAACACCATAAACATCAATAACTTGTGCTTTTTGTAATAAGCGAACCGCTTCTTGTAGATCATCATGATGATTAAGTTGCTGTGTATCTTGAATGGTTTCTTTTTCTAATAAAGCAAGATTTTTTGTAATTGTCATCAAATCATCGCTTAATAAAAAAGGAATAGAAGCATCTACATCTGTTTCTTCTAACATATAAGAAAGTTCTTTTAAATAAGCACTTTTAAATTCATTAAAACCACTATATCCTAACTTCTTAGCAATTCTTACAAGCAAAGGAGCGCTTGTAAACGTATTCCTTGCTATTTCATTAGCAGACATTTTTTCAATATTCATTCCTTGATCAATAATATAATCAACAATTTCCTTCTCTGTTTTTGAAAAATGTGTATTTTCTATTTGATTGACAATGAGCATAAAAATCTCCTTTCTATAGTTCTATTGTTTCTAAATCATTAGGAACATAAATCTTCCCACTAAAATAAGCTTTTCCTTCTTTTGTATAAAGTTCTTTACGATTTTCAATATTTTGATCTTCGCTGTGATATAAAACCACATTTTTTACTTTTAATTTTTCAGCAAGCTGACACGCATCTTTAACTGTTGAATGATGTTTTTCATAAGGATGAAAAATATCTGCTTGATCATATAAACAAAAAGCTTCATGTAATAAATAATCACTCTTTAAAGCATATTTTTCATTTTCTTCGTTATAAGGTTCATCCCCACAACATGTTAATTTTCTTTCTTGATCAAGTTCCATCATAAAACCAAATTGTTTAGCTTTCGTTGAATGAATATCAAAGAAAGTTACTTTCTTACCAATAATTTCTTTCGTTTGACCATCGTTTACAACCACAAGATGTAAACGGTCATGAATAAATTTTGTTTGCTTACTTTGTAAAAGCATTTGAGAAATCGTTTCTAACATCTCAATCACTTCTTGATGACCATAAATATAAGCTTCTCCTTCATATTTACCAGCTGCCATATTTTGACAAATCAAACGAATCATCCAAATCATCCCTAATAAATGATCAATATGTTTATGTGTGACAAAAATATGTTTTACATCTTTCCAATTGATCCCTGCTTTTTCAAGTTGATTTAAAACTGTATTGCCCCCACCAGCATCAACCATCAAATAATCATTTTCATTTTCAATGACAAAACAAGTATTATAGCACTTTGTCACAAGTGCATTTCCTGTTCCAAGCATTGTTAATTTCAAGTAAATCCCCCCTCATCCTCTTTTATTTTAGCGAAAGAATTTTTCTTTGTAAAATAAAAATAGAGCCTAAGCCCTATTTTCTCTAAATATTTTTCCAAAGACAAATCTTACGATTGGTCCAGCAAAACATAATTGTAAGAAAAATGCCATTGGGAAATTTAAAACTGTTGTTTGTAACCAAACAGCAATGATTTGATTTCCTGCATTTTTAAATAAAAGTGTTGCTGCAAATGACATACATGGACACATTAAAATAATAGATAGCACTGAAATCGCAATTACTAAATGAAATGGATGATCATTTTCTAAATCAACAATTTGAAATGCTTTCTTTTTAGCTAAATGTCCAATAATGAAAAAATCTAAAATAAAAGCAACGGGTCCCATAATCACTAATTCATGAAAAGCATCTAAGAATACTTGATTTGTCATACCTCCTATATTTAAGGCAATGTTATAACAAATCATAAAATAAACCATCATGAAAACCATCATAATTGTAAAAATAATTTCTTGAAATTGTGTTTTTGGCATAAAAAAACCTCCTTATAATAATGAATTGTGTTGTTCGTTATCACTCAAGGAGTGTGCGTTTCCAATAGATACCAAATATTTAATTTAAAGCCGAGTGTTATTCTACAAAAATATTTTTTTAAAGTCAACAAAAAATATTGACTTCATCCTATAAATGATCACTATATTTCATAGTGTTTTACTATGATTAAGGAGGACCTATGTTAAACCAATTTTCAAGAACACAATTATTATATGGAAAAGAAGCCATGAATAAACTTCAAAATAGCCATGTAGCCAGTTTTGGTCTAGGTGGTGTCGGCGGTTATGTAGGCGAAGCGCTTGTAAGAAGTGGAATTGGTTCTTTTGATTTAATAGATGATGATAAAATTTGTCTAACAAATCTCAATCGTCAAATCATCGCTACATTTGATACAGTTGGTCAATATAAAACAGATGTCATGAAAGAAAGAATGTTAAAAATCAACCAAAAAGTTAACATTCAAACACATCAATGTTTCTTTTTACCAGAAAATGCTACTGATTTTTCATTTGAAGATTATGATTATAGATGCAGTTGATACAGTTTCTGCAAAAATCGAACTTGTTTTAAAAGCCCAAGAACACAATATTCCCATTATTTCAAGTATGGGAGCTAGAAATAAAGTTGATCCTACCCAATTTAAAATCACAGATATTTATAAAACAAAAGTATGTCCTCTAGCAAAAGTCATGCGTAGAGAGCTCAAAAAAAGACATGTTAAAAAATTAAAAGTTGTTTATTCTAAAGAAAAACCAATTCGCCCAATTGATGATTTATCAATTAGTTGTCGTACACATTATATATGCCCTCCTGGTACAAAACCTAAATGTACAATTAGAAGGGATATTCCTGGAAGCAACGCTTTTGTTCCTTCAACTGTAGGTCTCATTATTGCCAGTAAGGTTATTAAAGATTTAACTTCAAAATAAAAATATGGAGTATTGACAAATCAATACTCCATTTTGACTATTATTCATGAATCATCATCTTGATAATTTCTTTATTTGTTTCCTTCATTCCTTCTCTACCTAATCGCCCGACACTTTGAATCGTTGCCTCAACATCTTCCATCACAAGTCCATCTCCAGATTTAAATTCCTGTCCATTTTTGTACATATGATAACCTAAAATAGCCGCATCAACACTAGAAGCAATTTTTGCTGCACAAGAAGCTTTGGCTCCATCACAAACTATCCCCGAAACATTGGCAAGTGTATTAACAATTGTATGAATGACAGCTTGATAATCTTCATCGTATAAATAAGCAATTCCTGCACCAGCTCCAGTAGCGGCACTTACTGCCCCACAGTAAGCTGATAAAGTTCCAATACCACTTTTTTCATGAATCGCCACAAGGTTAGATAGAGCTAACGCTCTAAACATTTTTTCTTTTGAAACCTTTAATTCTTGAGCATAGATAATAACAGGCAAAGAACATGTCATACCTTGATTGCCACTCCCCGAATTAATAACAACCGGCAATTCGCAACCATTCATTCTCGCATCACTACCAGCTGCAGCATAAGCCTTCGCTTTATTTTTTACATCATTGCCAAAAGATTTTAAAAGAACTTTTCCAATATTAGCTCCATAATTATCATTTAAACCTGCACAAGCTATCGCATAATTATAATCTAGTTGTCTTTCTAAAATTTCTTGAATATCGATCAAATCGACAGTCGTTATAAAGTCATAAATATCTTTTATATCTAATAATGAGCGATCTGCTTTTTCCTTTTTTATAATACTTTTCTCTTTTTGAAGTATTTTTCCATTTTTTTCTATACAAACAACATGCATATGAGAATCACTTATTCTCACTTTTACATACTCTTTTTTATTCCAAACCGTTATTATGTAATCAAATACTTTTGAACTATCCAAAAAATGTTCTTCAAAATCTACTTTTTCTATATATTGATCAATTTCTTTCTTTGTTTTTTCATCAATTTGACTTAATACTTCTAAATATTTATCATCATTGCCTCCTATGATTCCAGCACAAACAGCTGCTTTAATTCCTTTTAAATGATGTGTATGAGGAACAATGACACTCTTTACATTTTTTATAATACTCCCACTTGCTTCTACAACAATTTTTGTAGGTAGATGATTTAACACTTTTCTAGCAAGACTTGCTCCATACGCTAATGAAATCGGTTCTGTACATCCCATAGCAGGAATCAATTCTTCTTTTAATATTTGAACATATGTTTGATATTTTTGTTCTGTCTTTTTCATATAAATTACTCCTTGATTAATTGATAACTCTAGTTTAATATGAATGTGTTATCAAGTAAATTAAATGATTTTAATAGATATGTTTAATTTTTTTAATAGGAGACTCTTATGGAAATACAAGAACTTATTTCATTTACAACAATTGTTCAACAAGGTAGTTTTTCAAAAGCTTCTAAAAAGTTAGATTATTGTCAAGGATCTATCACCGTTCATATCAAAAATCTTGAAAGAGAACTTGGTGTACAATTGTTTGATCGTTTAGGTAAAAAGGTTACTCTTACAAATCATGGTAAAACATTTTATCAACACTGTTTGAAGATACTTGATGATATTTCATGTGCGAAAGAAGCCGTTAATCCTTCATTAGAACTTAATGGTCATCTTACAATTGGAACTATTGATTCATTATGTTCTTCCATAGTTCCTCAGCTTATTTGTAAATATCATCAATACCACCCTCATGTATCTGTTTCGATTACAACAGATACAATTGAAGGACTTTTAAAAATGCTTAAAAATAACGATATTGATTTTGCATACTTAGTTGATAAACAACTTTTAGATACAGATTGGCTAAAAATATATCAATCTAAAGAAGAAGTTACTTTTGTAGCATCATGTCATCACCCAATCTGTAAAATCAAACAGCCAACAATTCAAGATATCCTAACTTATCCCATTATTTTAACAGAAAAAAATGCCAGTTATCGTCGCCTTCTCGAAGAAAAGCTTCATGAAGACAATTTAGAAATTAAGCCTTTTATCCAATCTAAAAATACAGATTTACTTTTAGAACTATTGAAACTTGATCAATATATCAGTTTTTTACCAAAATATATTTTAGAAAATGATTTAAAAAATAAAACAATCATTCAAATTAATATTCCTGATTACCAAATTGATGTCTATCGTCAACTTCTCTGCCATAAAAACAAATGGCTTTCTCATGAAATGAAATCATTCTTTCAATTAATAAAAGAAAAATATTAAAAAAGAATTGCATTTTGCAATTCTTTTATAATTCTTCTCCGTTAGACTGACATACTTTTTGATACCAGTAGAAAGAATCTTTACGTGCACGGTGCAAATCACCATTTCCATCATCATCCATATCTACATAGATAAATCCGTAACGTTTTCTCATTTCACCAGTTCCTGCTGAAACCACATCAATACATCCCCAAGGCATATATCCCATTAAATCAACACCATCTTCATCAACTGCTTTTTTCATTTCAATGATATGTTGTCTCATATAATCAATACGATAAGGATCATGAATTGAACCATCTTCTTCCACTGTATCGATAGCTCCTAAACCATTTTCTACGATCCATAATGGTTTATGATAACGATCCCACAATTCATTTAAAACAATACGAAGACCAACTGGATCAATTTGCCATCCCCAATCATTTGCTTTTAAATAAGGGTTTTTAACAGCACTTTCTAAGTTAGAAGCTGTTCTTTTAGCATCTACGTTTACAGTAGCAACACTTGTTGAATAGTAAGAAAATCCAATATAATCTACTGTACCAGCTTTTAATGTTTCTAAATCTCCATCTCCCATTTTTAATTCAATACCAGCATTTTTATATTCAATAAGTTTCCATTCTGGATAGAATCCTTTATTTTGAACATCTGTATAGAATGTACGTAATCTTTTTTCAGTAATACGTTTCCACATATTTTCTGGATTACAATCTTCTGGATAAATTTCTGAATAATTGATCATCATCCCAATTTGAAATTCTGGATTGATTTCATGACCACGAATTACTGTTTTTGCTGCAGCAACAAGCATATGATGAACAGCTTGTGCAACTTTATCTGGTCTAGATAAAGCTTCTGTAATTCCTAAGTTTGTGTAATCTTTACAGAAATTGATTTCATTAAATGTTAACCAATATTTAACTTTATTTTTATAACGATTGAAAATTGTTTCTACATAATTCATATAGAAATCAATTGTTTTTCTATTATACCAACCATCATATTCTGTTGCTAAATGAAGTGGTAAATCAAAATGTACAATTGTTACTTGTGGTTCAATACCATATTTTAACATTTCATCAAAAACATCATCATAGAATTTTAAACCTTCTTCATTTGGTTCTTTTTCATCCCCATTTGGGAAAATTCTTGTCCAGTTAATAGACATACGGAATGATTTAAATCCCATTTCTGCAAATAATGCAATATCTTCTTTATAATGATGATAGAAATCAGTTGCCACATGGCTTGGATAATATGTATCTTCATCCACATATGGTACAGCACCATCAGGTACTTCAGTTCCACGACGATCAATAAATTTTGTTGATCCATCAGCAAGCTTTAAAGCCATACGTCTAGGAATATTATTTCTTCCATCTCCACCAGTGATGACATCTTGAATAGCAAGACCTTTACCACCGCTTAAATATCCACCTTCATATTGGTTAGCAGCTGTTGCGCCACCCCAAAAAAATCCTTCTTTAAATCCCATTTGAATTCCTCCTGTTTGTTCTTTACTTATTATATTCATTTTATTGTATTCGGTTTCATTTTTTCATAAAATGAAAACTCATTTTTCAAATGAAAAAGAATTCGTTATAACAAAAACAAAGGTAAGGGGTGATAAAAATTGAGAAATCAAATAAGAATATCCCGCATGAATTTCTATTGCATCAAAACCAATGGTTTGTGCTCTTTTAGCAGCTGCTGCATAATCATCTGCAATACTATAAATTTCTTCTACTGTTAAAGCATGAGGAATCGCTCCTCCTGCTTTATTAGGAGTTGCACTCGCAGAAACAGGTTGTATTCCAATAAGACTTTCCATGGCACTTGCTCCTGCATGGTTTAATTGAATAGCTATTTTCGTACCATATTGATGAATGGTTTCACATAGTTTATAAAGACGAGGTATATAATTATCGGCATCTATACGTAATTGTGTTGTTCCATTACTTCCTTCTGGATATTTCACACAAGCATTTTCTACAATCAAAAGACCATCGCCTCCTTTAGCACGTCTTTCATAATAATTCATATGTAAAAAATTCATCTCACCATTTTGTTCACCAAAGTTTGTTCCCATTGGTGCCATGACTAATCGATTATCTAATGTCATATTTCTAATAGTGATTGGTTCAAATAATTTTTTATATTGATTCATATCATCATTATCCATCAGTTAATTCTAACAAATTAAAAATAAGAGATAAATATAAAAAGCGTGATATATGTCACAAAAAAAGATATTTCAATTTCTTTCTTGAAATACCTTTTCTAACACTTGAATAATCACTCCATGATCTTCTTGTGGTCTTAATCCCGTAAAAGTAATTGTTCCAACAAATTCATCATTTTCATAAAGAGGAAAACTTCCTCCACAGATCCCATAACTTTCATTATCAATCATATAATCGTAAAGATGAGATTGCATATTATCTAAGAAGATATAATACGAAGAATGTTTCGTTTCATAACAAACTTTTTCTTTTCGATTTAACCACGACGTATTTTCTAGTTCACTGTATTCAGCAATGATTTTATCTCTATAAACAATTCTTGATGAAAAAAGTTTAGCATACGCTTTAGCAGCCTCTATCATTTGTTGAATAATTTGACGGTGATATTTTGCTTAAATGTTTTAAAGCGACTTTCTTCTTGTTTTAAAATATTATTTTTATTTAGATGATTTCCCTTATTTACAAAATAGTGATAGTAATCTTTCATATCTCTTTTATTCCTTTGATTTCTATTTTAAAAGGAATCACAAAAAAGATAATTTCAATTACATATCAAATTCATAAGTAAAACAAATTATAAATTTTCAGCTAATAATTCTACTATATGGATTGGTTGAATCCCACCTATTTTAAGTCCTCTTTCACAGCCATTACAATAAACTAAAACATCGCTTGTATAATGTTTCACCCATTCTTTCATCTTTTGTTCTTGTAGTTCTGGGGATAAAAATTGGAAATAGTTTTCTTTTAATCTTTTCATTGTTTTAGGCGCTATTTCTTTACAAATAGCTGCTGGTTCATTATAAATCCAAATACCATCAAAATTTGTTTTTTCATAAGCATCTTCTAATTCAATAATCGTATAATTCATTTTTAAAAGACATTTTCGAATAGCTTCCTGAAATGTTCTATTTTCCTTCGTTCTTAAACAATCTTGAATAGCAATCACTTCTCCTTGATGGTTCGGCCAAGGAAAATAAGTATCTTGTAAAATATATTCATACGTACTTAAACATGTCACTTGAGGATATTTTTCTTGTATTAAAAGTTGACATAAAGTACAGTTTTGAACAAGAACATCATTTTCTTTTAAAAAGTCTTCTTTATTACGACAACACCTATCAATAAGAGCTCCTTGATTTTTCATATAATTTGTTAGTTTTTCAATGGCTTGTGGATGATTTTTTCGTACATCACATCCTGGTAAATAATGTATCATTTTAGATTTCTCCATTCGTTTCAATAATTTTTTTATAAACTTCAAAAGATTTTTTCTTATATCTTTTTCCTGTACCTTTTCCTTGATCATCTAAATCAACATAAACAAAACCATATCTTTTTTTCATTTCTCCCGTACCTGCAGAAATAATATCGATTGGTCCCCACCAAGCATAACCAAAGCAATCAACATAATCTTCTTCAATTGCTTCCTTGATTGCTTTTACATGTTGTTTTAAATAATCAATACGATTATCATCTTCTACCGTTTGATTTTTAAATTCATCAATAGCACCCATACCATTTTCTGAAATAAAAAGAGGAATTTGATAACGATCATAAATGAGATTTAAAGAAATACGTAAACCTAAAGGATCAATTTGCCAACCCCAAGCTGTTGCTTTTAAATAAGGATTACGTCCACCATCTAATAAATTTCCATCGGCACTCTTTGTGACAGCTTGTCCTTCTACTAAAGAAGAATAATAACTAAAACTGTAAAAATCAATCGTTCCTTGTTGAAGTATTTCTAAATCTCCTTCTTCTATTTGAAAATGTGCCTTCATTTTCTTTTGATAAGCTAGACATGTATTAGTATATTTTCCACGAATTTGAACATCAGAAAAATAATAAATTGGTAATAACTTATCATGTAACATCATTTGATCAATCGGATCACAAGTATGAGCGTAACAGCAATTATACAAAATCATATTACCAAATTTAAAATTTGGATTGATTTTTCTTCCTTCAATAACAGTCTTTGCACTAGTAACAAGTTGATAATGTGCCATTTGAAACATCAAATCCACTTGATTTTCATCTTCTTGATAAATCACCCATGCTTGATGCCAAGGTGTTTTAGCAATAAATAAAGAATTGATTTCATTAAAAACAATCCAATAATTCACTTTTTCTTTATATCTTTCCATGACAACCTTTGCATATCTCACTGCTAAATCAATCAGTTGACGACTACGCCAGCCACCATATTTTTGAACAAGTGCTAGTGGCATTTCAAAATGGTGTAATGTAACAATCGGTATAATATGATGCTTTGCGAGTTCATCAAAGATATGATCATAAAATTCTAATCCTTTTTCATTAGGTATTTCATCATCTCCATTTGTAAAAATACGTGACCAACAAATGGACATGCGATAACATTTAAAACCCATCTCTGCCATTAAAGCAATATCTTCTTTATAATGATGATAAAAATCAGTTGCTTGATGACTTGGATAATAATAATCATCTTGAATACTTTCATGAATGACTCTAGCATGTCCATGACTAGCTCCTAATTCCACATCATTAATACTTAATCCTCGTCCATCTTCAAGATAGCCTCCTTCATATTGATTAGCGGCTGTAGCTCCACCCCATAAAAAATTATTTCTCATAAATAGTCCTCCTTTTTCTTTATCTTATAAATTCTTCCTACCTTTTAAAAGAGACTTTGTCTATTATGGTTTTAAGTTTCGCTTTTCTTTTGAAAATAATAAAAAAAGCGAAATCATGATTCGCTTTCTTTCATAATATCTAAGGAAGAAAAACGTGTTGTTTCACTTTCTTTTGAAATATTTATTCTCTTATTTAAGTTATCATCATAATTCAATTCAAAATAGCAAGCATATAAAATATCTAAAATAAGTTTTATACTATTTTCGTTAACAAAGCCCCCTATTTTAGAATACAGCTTCTCTCTTGTAGAAATATTTAAAACAACATCCCCATATTTTCTTAAATCATTATCCCCTAAAGAAGTAATAACAATAATCGAAACCCCTTTTCTTTTAGCAAGACGTGCAAGATGAATCATTGAATCAATCTGACCAGAATAAGAAACCATTAATAAACAATCATCTTCATGAATTAAATTATCCATAAATAATTCTTCTCCATTAATTGGACAAATATGAACCATTTTCCCTAAACGATTCATATTTAATTGAAATGTTTGTCCTAATAATAAAGAATAAGAAATTGCTGAAAGATGAATGATCTTTGCTTTTTGTAAAAGTGCAACAGCCTTTTGTAAATCATCATGTTTTAAAAGAGATAAAGTATCATCTAATGTTTCTTTTGAAAGAGTCGTCATTTTAGAAGAAATTGTTTGAATTGTATCATTTTTAGTAAAAGGAAAATTAGGATCAATATGATTAAAATGTGTTAATATATATTTTTGTTCTTCTAAGAAATCTTTTTTAAATGATTCATAACCCTCATAACCTAATTTTTTAGCAAGCCGAATAATAGTTGCTGGAGAAGTATATGTTTGATGAGCCAATTCTTGGATGGTCAGTTTTTCTATTTCTAATTTTTTATCTAATATATATTGAGCAACTTCTTTTTGAGATGATGATAAATGAATGGTTTCTAATTTTTGAATGATAAACATTTTCTTTCCTCATTTCATTTTAATAATTCTTTGACCAATTTTTGTATAAATAATTTCTGATAAAATACCTATTCCTATCCCCGATAAAATACCAAAGATCAATAAATAAGGTAAATAATACATAAATACTGTTGAACTAAAAAAGTACATAGCTACTAGAAGTTGTCCAACATTATGAAAAATACCTCCTATCATAGAAACAATGATATTTGAAAATAAACGTGTTTTTTTAAATAAAAGCATCATTAATAAAGATAAAATGCCACCTACTAAACTATATAAAAACATATAGAAATTTGTAAAAACCATCGCTACGATCATTATTCTTAATAAAGTAACTACAAGGGCTTCTTTAAAACCAAAACATAAAAGAAGCGTCAATGAGACAACATTCGCAAGTCCTATTTTAGCTCCAGGAATACCTACATAAAAAGGAATCAATGTTTCTATATAACTTAAAATAATGGCTATTGCACAAAATAGAGCTAAATAGCAAATTTTTCTAATAGACTTTTCCATCTTGTTTTTGTTCATTTCCTTCCTTAATTTCTATTACTAAATGATGAGGTAAACAAACAATTGTTGCCCCTTTTTTTTCGATATGTCCTTGTTTTATACATAATTTATCAGGACACGTTGCTTCGATCATATAAACTTCATGATTTTTTATTTGTACTTTATTTTCATGATCAATATCTATTATTTGATCCTTATCTAAAGAATAATAACCATAAACTTCTTTATTTTTTGTTATTTCAATAAAACTCCCATGTTGTTTAGATTTAAAAAGAAATAAACCACCAATAATTATTAATATAATAACAAACACAATTAAATCATTTTTAAATGTTTTATTTTTCATCCTTCTACTCCATGATATAATAAGAAAAAGGAGGTTCCCTATGAAAAAAGTATTACTTTCTTTACTTATTTTTTCATTTTTCCTTTGTGGCTGTCAAAAGACAACTCCTCTATCTTCTAAAGAATTTTGTTTAGATACAATCGTACAAATCACACTCTACGATTCATCCTCTAAAAATATTTTAAATAACTGCTTTGATTTATGCAAGAAGTATGAACTTGTCTTTTCATCAAACAATAAAAAAAGTGAACTCTATCAACTAAATCATTCTTTACATAAATTAGAAAATCAAGCAATTTCTAAAGAACTTTATCAAGTCATTAAACAGGGTCTTTATTATAGTGAATTATCAAATGGCGCTTTTGATATTACAATAGGATCTATTTCTTCTTTGTGGGATTTTAAAAACAATACGATTCCTCAAGATAATCTTATTAAAGAACGTCTTCAAGATGTTTCTTATAAAAATATTGTTTTAGAAAAAAATCATCTCCGTTTTTTAAATGAACAAACAATGATTGATTTAGGAGCAATCGCTAAAGGATATATTGCAGATCAAATAAAAGACTATTTACTAAAGAAAAATGTTTCAAGTGCATTAATTAATTTAGGAGGTAATATTTTATGTGTTGGTCAAAAACAACAACAACCTTTTTTAATTGGTGTAACCAATCCTCAAGAAACTAATGATTCTATTTTAAGTTTAAATATCAATGACTTATCTGTTGTTACTAGTGGAACGTATCAAAGATATATAGAAACTGATTCAAAAAAATATCATCATATCTTAGATCCATCAACTGGTTATAGTTATGAAAATGGTCTATCAGCTGTAACAATTATTTCTAAAAGTTCTATTCAAGGTGATGCTTTGAGTACCGTTTGTTTTTCATTAGGAAAAGAAAAAGGAATGAAACTTTTAAATTCATTAAAAGATGTTTCTGGATGTTTTATTGATGAAAATAACCAAATAACTTATAGTAAACACTTCAAAAAGTTTCTAGCAAATTAAAAACTCTCCATGAGATTTTTTAATATTATTTAATTATTTCTTTGATCATTTGCAAATCTTTGTTTTCTAACAAGACATCAAATATTTGATCATATTGTGATAAAGTTAAATTTTCTAATAATTCATTATTTTCATCAGGAAAGAGTTTATTAAATAATTTTAATGTTTTTTCTTTAGCTTTAAGAAGTTCTCCTTCGTTTTTTCCTTTTTCTAATCCTTCTTTTAAGCCTTCTTCTTTTCCTTCTTGTCGTATTCTTATCTTTTCTTGATGATGTTGTATCTTGACAAGCTGTCTTTTACTCGCTGCTAATACAAGTTCTTCATCTTCATTGAACTGATCCATCTTTTCTTTCATCATGATAACCACCTCACTGTTTAATGACATTATATCATCTGTTATCCCATGATATAAAGTATAAATAGCTAATTCTATCTTGCTTAGATTCTTAAGCCCTTTTTCTCTTACAACAGCATCAATAAATGGAAGATAGATATTGTGATGAGTCAGCAGATTATACTTTCTGACATGGTTTAGTTGATTACGTGGCATATAAGTATCAATCAAGAGAAGATTATCTCTGTCGATATCATTAACAAAGAGAATGGTAT
>ERZ825670.1474-NODE-1474-length-25729-cov-2.792748_pt1 | contig 25729 bp, 18 predicted proteins | sample MGYA00519929_ERZ825670 | MGnify/ENA primary metagenome ERZ825670 (study PRJEB31778, sample SAMEA3449207) | human gut metagenome | biome: human gut; feature: human-associated habitat; material: faeces | place: United Kingdom | collected 2010/2012 ...
GCATCGGCGACGCCGGGCACGCGCAGCAGCTTCTCGCGGATCTCGGCAGGGTAGACGTTCTCCCCGCCCGAGACGAACATGTCGGTGGTGCGCTCCTTCACGTAGATCTTGCCCTCGTGGAGCGCCGCCACATCGCCGGTAAGGAAAAAGCCATCCGCGGTGAAGGCAGCGCGCGCGTTCAAGTAGTTCGACAACACGCCCGGCCCACGCACCGCCAGGCGGCCGAAACCACGCCCATCGGGCTCGACGATGCGCGCCTGGTAGCCGGGCAGAAGCTTCATACCGCCCGTAAACGACTCATCTATCAGGCTGTCTGCAACCTGACTGCACGTTTCGGTCATCCCGTAGCTCGCATACAGGCGAAGCCCCGCCTCGTGCGCGCGAGCGATGGTAGCGGGATTGAGCGCGCCGCCGCCAAGCAAGATACAGCGATACGCGGCGAGCGCGGGGCCGCCCCCCTCGACGGCGAGCATGTCCTGCAGCATCTTGTCGACCACGGAGATATGGGTGAAACCGACGCGAGCGGCGTCCTTCAGGATTCGCGCCGCACCGAAGCGCGCATAGAGTCGAAACGGCGTGCGGTTCGTGATGCTACGCACGACCTGCTCGAAGCCCCCAATATGGTACAGGGGAAGCGCCACCTGCCACATGCCACGGCCCTGCATCGAGAGCACGGCGTTGGACGATTCGGCAGCAGCCGTGAGCATGCGCCAAGTCGACGGCACCGCCTTCGGCTTGCCCGTCGTACCCGACGTGAAGAGGACGAGCGCTCGTTCCTTGTCGTTGAACAGGTGCGATTCTCTTTCCGCAAAATGGGTGGCCTCAAAGACCGCATCGCGCTCGGCGCTCATGATGACGCGCTTGCCGCTTTGGAGCCGCGACGCCCCCGCAAGGTCGTCCGCCACGTGGTCCATAAGCGTTTCAGCCCGCGCTTCATCGACGCGGCACGCCACACGGATGCCCGAGCTCTCCAAATCGAACAAGCGCGAGAGTTTCTCCGCCGATGTGAGGCGGTTGTTCAGCACGACGAGCGAGAATGCCCCGTACCCCGCGGCCAGGGCGAGGAAGATGAACTCCGGGCAGTTCGGAAGGTCGACCGAGATGCAGTCGCCGCGCCCGACCCCCTTGCTCCGTAGGCGACGGGCGATTGCCGCTGCCGTGAGCCTGGCCTGGCGATAGGTGCACGAATGCTCCGAACCGTCGAGCGCGACGAACGTGAAGAAGACCCCGTCGGGATCTGTTCTCACCAGGCTTTCGAACGCATTGATCATCGCGAGCTCGGACCACTGTTCTCTTCGGACGCCGCATCAGCGACTTGGGCGGACAAAGGAAATGGGAAGCGACCTTGCGCGCTGCACGCGAGGCCGCTTGGCTTTAGGGAAACTTAGGGTACTGAGTGAAGTCGGGCGCCCGCTTCTCCTTGAACGCGTCGCGGCCTTCCTTCGCCTCGTCGGTGGTGTAGTACAAAAGCGTGGCGTCTCCGGCGAGCTGCTGGATGCCCGCAAGCCCATCGGTTGCCGCGTTAAAACTCGCCTTCATGAAGCGCAGCGCCGTCGGCGAGAACTGCAGCATCTCGCGCGCCCACGACACGCATTCAGCCTCGAGTTCCTCGAAGGGAACGACCTTGTTGACCAGCCCCATCTCGAGCGCCTCGGCGGCGGAGTACTGACGGCAGAGATACCAAATCTCGCGCGCCTTCTTCTGCCCCACGACGTTTGCCAGGTACCCCGCGCCATAGCCAGCATCGAAGCTGCCGACCTTAGGACCCGTCTGGCCAAACTTGGCGGTTTCGGCCGCGATGGAAAGGTCGCACAGAAGATGAAGCACGTGGCCACCGCCGATGGCGTAGCCGTTCACCATGGCAATGACCGGCTTGGGCACCACGCGGATAAGATGCTGCAGGTCGAGCACGTTCAAGCGCGGGATGTTGTCCTCGCCCACATAGCCGCCGTTCCCGCGGATCTTCTGGTCGCCGCCCGAACAAAACGCCTCGTCCTCGTGGCGACCGCCGTGGTTCGCGCCAGTCAAGATGATGACGCCGATGGAAGCGTCGTCGCGCGCCACGGAGAACGCGTCGTACATCTCGGTCACCGTGAGCGGGGTGAACGCGTTGCGTCGTTCGGGGCGATTGATGGTGATTTTCGCAATCCCATCAGCGGTTTCGTACTTGATTTCCCGATATTGCTTGGCGGATTTCCAAGCTACGTCATCCATAGCTGTCCTTTCGTGGCATATCGTTGATTCGTTGCAGGACGCGAAACGGTTGGCGCGCCCCGCAACGGAGACATCGGCTTCACGGCGCCGATTTCGCACTCGGGGAAAACGACGCCATGCCGGCGATTGACAATGTTTGGTTCTGTGTTTTCGCTTCGAATGATTCCTGCTTCGCAAGTTTCTATATCATACCGCGATGAGGTATGTCATGGGGCCGCGGGTTCGGGAGTGCACGATTCGACCACTTCTTTCAAAATCGATGCGAACATCTCGGGTTGCTCAAGGTGAATGTTGTGCCCGGCAGCGGGAGCGACGCGGCACGAAACTGCGCCCTGGGATTCTGCGCGAAGGTCGGCAAGGACCTTGCAGTACTTCGCATCAAGCCTCCCCGCCAAATAGCTTACGGGAATGCCCTTCGCAGCCAGCTCGCAAAGCGCGCGAATCGACTCGCACCGCAAAGGCATCTGATGGGCACCCGCCTGCTCAAAAGAGAGCGCGAGCGATTCCGCGTCGTTGGCAAGGCGTCCCGCACGAAGTCGTTCTCGCTGGTCAACTGGAAGATTGCGCTGGCTTTCGAACAAGGGCAGGCCCGCCCACCAATCCATGAAAGCGGACACTCCTTCGCCCCGCACGCGCGCGGCCCACGCGAAGTTGCGCTCGCGAAGCGCCCCTCGCGAGGCGGCGTCAGCGGGGCCGAGTCCTGCGCTTTCAAGAACGAGGGCGGAGAAGGGAACAGCAGCGGACATCCGCGCCGCATTCGCTGCCACATCCCGCTGGCAAGCGCCAGCCACGTCAAGGCGGCGAGCTCGATCGCATGGAGCGAAGGCTGCGGAGCTTCTGAGCGAAATGCGGTTGAGGTCGCCGCCATCCCGCAGGTCGTCCGCAGCAAGGCACGCCGCCTGAAGCGCCACGCGCCCGCCCATGGAGTACCCGACCAGAACAGGCGCCACACCCGCGTCGCGTGCAACGGCCCCGCAAAAAGCAAGGAGCGCTCGCGCCTGGAAGCACAGGTCGAACGCCTCGCGACCTGGAACATCGCCAACCGTCGGGCGAGCGCTCTTCCCATGCCCCGCAAGCTCGAAAGCAAAACACTCCACGCCCGCGCGAGAAAACGACAAGGCAACTTTATCCCAGGTAGAAGCCTGTTGCGCGAAGCCGTGAACGAGCACAATCGGGACCGCCGGGGCGTCACCTTCTCTCGCATCCAACGCCGAAGCACGCCACGCTCTCACGCCAAAGCGCATGCCCTCGAAATCGAAGCCGCGCGTCTCTCCCAAAACCTCGCTCGCCACTTCGCCGCCCTTCTTCAGAACCCCGCTTGGCACCTTCGCCGTCCCTTTTTGCCCCAATGCGGCGATTCGGTCGATTGCGCCGCGTCTCTGAAATATTTTAGCTCGATGTGCGTAGGTTTTTGCGAGAGGGCGACCGAAGATGTGAAGGGCTGAAAATACCGCGCCTCTCTGACCTGGCGTTATAGAGAAGCACTCGCCCGCATCCTGGCGATGAACTCGCAAGCCGCAGAAAAACCTACGCACATCGAGCTAAAATGTCGGCGAAACAGGAGAAAGGACGCACATGCTTACCATCGGATGTCATTTATCGGTCGCGAAGGGATTTTTGGCGATGGCGAAAGACGCCGTCTCGATTGACGCGAACACGTTCCAGTTCTTCACGCGCAACCCGCGCGGGGGCAAGGCGAAAGCGATCGACCCCACAGACATGGCCGCGTTCCACAAGTTCGCCGCGGCGCATGGCATCACGCGCATCCTGGCGCACGCGCCCTACACGCTCAACCCGTGTTCGAAGAACCCCGAAACGCGCGAGTTTGCGCGCGCGACGCTGGCGGACGACCTCGTGCGAATGGAAGAAACACCTGGTCAGTTTTACAACATGCACCCGGGAAGCCACACAGGGCAAGGCGCCGACGCCGGCATTGGAATGATCACAGACGCACTCAACGAGGTGCTGCACGCCGACCAGACGACCACGCTTTTGCTTGAGACGATGGCAGGAAAGGGAAGCGAAGTCGGGCGCACGTTCGAGGAAATCGCGCGCATCATCGACGGCGTGAAGCTGTCCGACCACGTGGGCGTCTGCCTGGACACGTGCCATATTTGGGACGCAAGCTACGACATAGCGGGAGACCTCGACGGCGTGGTGCGCGAGTTCGACCAGGTCATCGGCCTCGACCGGCTGAAAGCCATCCATCTGAACGACAGCCTGAATCCCTGCGGCGCGCATAAGGACCGCCATGCCCGCATCGGGGAGGGCCACATCGGCTTCGAGGCGCTCTCGGCGGTGACAAAGCACCCCGCGCTGCGCGATTTGCCCTTCTATCTGGAGACCCCGAACGACAAGCTCTCGGGGTGGGGCGAAGAAATCGCGGCCCTGCGCGCCGTTTGGGAAAACGAATAGCGGAAAACGCGGCGAGTCTCGGGAGGGGCTCTTCGGCGGCGCCCACAAAGCGAGTTCCTTAAGCGTTGCGAGGACTGTTTGAGCGACTGGGCGTTGCCGAAGAGCCTCGCCTGGGCCGCCAGCCGATTGGAGCGAAGCGCAGTTGCGAGCGAGCCCTTCCCAAATCGCAAACCTATTGGTACGCTCGATAGCGAGCCTTAAGGCCCGAAAGTGGCAGCTTCACTTCGATGAGGCTTATGCCCGGCGTCCCGAGCATCTCCCCGTAGACCTGCGAAAACTCGCTCGGAGTGCCCACCTTGCGATAAGGCACGTTGAAAGCCGCCGCCGCGTGGGAGAAATCGACGTCCTGCGGCGCCGAGAACAGGCGCGCGAAGTACGGCTCATCCGACGCCTGCGGAAGCATCTCGAAGATGCCGCCGCCGTTGTTGTTCAACAGTACCACGACGATACTCGGAGCAAGCTTTCCGCGTTCGGCCGCAACCTGGGCGATTTCGCGCTGTAGCGCAAGTCCACCCAGGTCGTGCTGCAGCGTGAAATCCCCAGTGAGGAACGTCGTCTGCTCGAAATGCTGCGCGACGCCAAGGGCGGTCGACACCGTGCCGTCGATGCCGTTGAGCCCTCGGTTGCACAGCACGGCAAGCGGCTTGTCGCCTTTCACATAAAAGGTATCGATTGCGCGAATCGCCATCGAGTTCGCAGAGAACAAGCACGACCCCGCAGGTGCCGCCTTCAGAATCTCGCGCACGTACGCGCCTTCGGGACGAGGGGCGACGGCAGCGGACTCGGACTCAGCGCCCCCTGCAACCTCGGCCCCGTCGGCAGCGTTGCCCGTCGCCCTCTCCTGCGAATCTTCCTCTACCGAGAGGATGCGCGCCCGTTCGGCCGCGTTCGCCTCGCGCCACGCGGAAAGGAAGCCCGCGCTCGCCTGCGCGTCGCAATCGCACGTCAGCAAGGATCGCACGAAATCAATCGGCGAGCAAGCGACGAACAGGTCGGTCATCGCGTTGAAATCGCGCGTCTCACCTGCGTCTACGACAATCTCAATGGGACGCGCCGCGGCAAGCTTCTGCACGCAGCGCTTCGATACGGGGTAACGCCCGAAGCGGATGACCACCTCCGGTACGGGGAAATCGTCGCGCCCGAGCACATTGTCGTAGTTGTCGATGACCGCCTCGTCGCCAAGCGAGCGCAGTCCCGAAAGCGGGTCAGCCAGAAGCGGCAAGCCGTACGCCTTCGCCCACGCCGCCATCTCGCGCGCCTCTTCCAAGCTCTCGCAGGTGCCCTCGCCCGCAAGCACCAGCGCGCGACGTCCGCAAATAAGGGCCTTCACCTGGTCGCACACCGCTGCCGAAAGGCGACTTACCGCAGCGACCTCGGGCCCGACAACGCCCGCCGCCCCCACCAAGCCGCCCGCACCATCAAGCGCGCTGCGCCCGGCAGAGAAGACCCCGGGCGTGGAAAAGTCAGGCTTCAGCGGCTCGTCGAAGGGGAAGTTGGCGTGCACGGGGCCCGCCATGCGCGAGCACGCGCGCGAGGCGACAGCATCGCCTTCGAGGGGGAGACATCCCTCGGGAAGCGCGCCCAGGACAAGCTCGCGAGCAGCCTGGCGCGCGAAGGCGACCGCTCGGGGCGAGTCCTCCGCAAGGGGCATCTGGATGAAGCGGCGCACGTGGTCGCTGTAGGCTTTCACCTGGTCGCACGTTTGCGGTGCGCCAAGTCCTTGCAGGTGAGGCGGCCTGTCCCCCGAAAGCACGATCAGCGGCACGCGCGAGGTCTCAGCCTCGAGCACCGCGGGGTAGTAGTTCGCGAGCGCCGTGCCCGAGGTGCACACAAGCGCCACGGGGCGACCCGACGCCTTCGCCAACCCCAACGCGAAGAACGAGGCGCTGCGCTCGTCGATGTCCACATAAACAGTCATGCGCTCGGGCTCGCGCCTGCCGAACTCGTACGCGCACATGGCGAGCGCCGTCGAGCGCGAACCTGGGCTCACCACCACCTCGCGAACACCCCAACGTGCAAGCTCGTCGAAAAACGCCGATACGACGAGCGCCGTAGCCTGCTGTACCGAAGATGTCTCTGCCATCTCGCATTACCTTCCTTCGCCCGAGCCCGAAAGCGCACGCACGCAACAGCCCCGCGACCTCATTTTTTCGCGGAGCATGCCGATGATTGACCTTGAAGAAGTATACTTTCGCCAACGACGACGTAAAAGGAAACACGAGGAGGCCGGCGTGCTTTTCATACTGACAGGTGATACCCAGATAGGCAAGACGCGCTGGCTTAAGAGCACGTGTCGAAAGCTCGCCGCCGACGGCATCCCCTGCGCGGGCGTCGTGGCGCCCGGCGTTTGGGTACCCTCAGAACACGGCGACGCCAACGGGTTCGAGAAGCTCGGCATCGACAACCTGCTCCTGCCGCAAGGCGAGCGCATTCCCTTCGCCCGCAGGCGCGACCTGGCGCAGGCCGAGGGAACGTTCGACCCGAACAGCCAAAGCGCGCAGATGCAGCTGGGATGGGAAATCTCCGACGATGCGATAGTGCAGGTGAATGCCCATTTCGACCTCATTGCCGCCCGCACCCACCATAACGGACGCCAAAGCCTGCTCGTCGTCGACGAGCTCGGGCGTCTCGAGCTCATACGAAACCAGGGGCTCACAAGCGCGCTCGCCCTGCTCGACGAGGGTCCCAACCCCGCCTTCCCCCACGCGCTCATCGTGGTGCGCGACGTGCTCGTCGACCTGGCGCGCGAGCGGTTCGCGCCCGCATGGGGCAACCCCGCGCTCGTAAGTCCCACGCAAGATGCGGAAGAGGCAATCCGCCGCGCGTTCGAGGCGACCCGCTAAACGTAAAATCGCGCCCACCACGTCCGCCACGCGACCCTGCCAGATGCGGGGCGTATCTGGCGCGCAGGCCAAGCGAGCAATTCGCGTTCCGCACTATCCCACAACATAAGACGGGCCCGAGGCGGCAAAGCGCTCGGGCCCGAACATCACCGCTCGCAAGGAGCAGCTCGCAACCTATTTCGTCGGAACTGCGTGAGCCATCAGCTCAGCGATGTCCGCATCGGTAAGGTCATAACCGTAGAACGTCTTGTAGTAATCCTTCGCCACGTCGGTCACGCTCGTGGAGAACTTGCCCGGGTAAAGCACGCGGGGCAGCCATTGCATGCCGAGCACCTGGTTCACCGACGGCGGGCTCGACAGCCAGTTATAGGGCGTCTTCGGTACCTGATAGTACGAGCCGCTCTGGATCGCCTCGAGGGAAGCCCAGGTCGGATCGGTACCAGCGGCCTCGTAAAAGTCGCCCGCATCCTTACCGTTCGTGGCGAACAGGATGACACCGGGGTTCCAGTTGGCGATCTGCTCGAAGCTGACCTCGTTGCCCGTGCCCGAACCGGTCGCCTTCTCGACGACACCGATGTTGTTAGCGCACATGTCGACGACGCCTGCCTGGTAAGCGCCCTTCGCGATGATGTTGAGGCCGGAGTCGCCCACGCAGTAAAGCACGTTCGCGCGCTCCGATTCGGGAATGCTCGCCATCACCGAAGTTGTCTCGTCGTAGGCCTTCTTACAGTAATCCGCAAGCTCCTTCGCGCGGTCGGTCGTACCCAGAAGCTCGCCGAGCATCGTGTAAGCCTTGTCGTAGGAGTCAAGCGACGACGCGATGTGGACAACGGGGATACCGATCTGGTCCTGCAGCGTGTCGAGATCGTCCTTCATTCCGTCTTTCGCCTCGCCCACGTCAATCACGACCTGCGGGTCGGCTGCGGCAACGGCTTCCTTGTTGAAGTCGCCCTTGCTCCCGTAAATCTGACCGAAAACATCGAGCGATGCATATCCGCTACCCAGGTATTTTGCCTGATCGTCCGCGATTTTAGTTGCAAGGCCGACCATCTTCTCGGGAGCAATCGTCAAAAGCACGTTCTGTGCGAGCGGGCCGGAAGCCGCCACACGATCGATCTGCGCGGGAAGCTCCACTTCCCGTCCAAGCGAGTCCGTGAAGGTGCGCGTTGCCGGCGCCTCGGCCTGCGCATCGCTTTTCTGGTCACTTGACTCCTTCTGCCCACCGGAACATCCGGCAAGCGAGAAGGCGAGCGCGAGCGCCATCACAGTCGCCGCGATTGCGAATCCGATGCCGCGCTTCTTCGTCATCTCCATTCTTCCTCCTACAATCCTATTCTTCCCTGATTTCGCTTGTAGGCACGCATACGCGCACCTTGTCGCCATAAAGTGAGTTGACCTCGACCTCCACACCGTAGATGCGCCCCACCAACTCGGCGGTGATCACATCCTTCGGGTCGCCGTACGCCTCAACGGTGCCATCGTACACCACGAGCGTCTTATCAGCAAAGAGAAACTCCTGGTCAGGCTGATGTGTTGACTGCACAATGGAAAGACCCTCGCGCGCAAGCTGCTTCACGCACGACAGCACGCGCACGGTGTTGCCGTAATCGAGCGCGCTCGTAGGCTCGTCCATCACGATCGTCTTCGCGTTCTGGGCAAGCGCGCGGGCAATCAGGACAAGCTGCTGCTCTCCGCCGGAGATGTGGGTGTACATGCGGTCCGCCAAATGCCCGATGCCGATGCGCTCAAGCGCTTGTTCCGCCCGCTCGACCTGCTCGCGGCCAGGCGTCCCGAATATTCCCACGTCGGCGCCCGTGCTCATGAGCACGACGTCGCGCACCTTGTAGTTGTACACAGGGGCGTGGGTTTGGGGGATATAGGAAATCTCCCGCGCACGCTCGCGCACCGAAAGATCGCGCAAATCCTTGCCGTTTACGCGAATGACCCCCTCATAATCGCTGTTCAGGCACAGGATGCAGCGAAACAACGTCGACTTGCCCACACCGTTGGGCCCGAGCACGTTCACGAGCACGCCGTCCGGAATGCTCGCATTCACGTCGCACAGCACCTGATGTTTCCCGTAGGAGAAGCTCACATGTTCGATATCTATACTCAAATCTTACGCTCCCTCGTGATGAGATAGAGGAAGAACGGCGCGCCGACGAACGCGGTCAGGATGCCGATGGGAATCTCGGACGTGGCCACAAGGCGCGCGATGTCATCCACAAGCAAAAGAAAGCTCGCGCCCATGAGCATGCTCGCCGGCAAAAGTTTGCGATAGTCGCAGCCCACGAGCATGCGGCACAAATGCGGACCCAGCCCACCATGCCCGACACCGCCACGCTCGACGCGGTGACAAGGGTGGCCGCAAGCAGAACGACAACGCGCATCCGCTTGGCGTTCACGCCCATCGTAGCGGCCTCGTCGTCGCCCATGGTAAGGATGTTGATGCGCCAGCGCATGGCGAACAGCACGACGCACCCGATGATCATCGGAGCAGCGACCAGCGTAACATCGGACATCTTGGCGCTCGTTAAGCTTCCCATCAGCCAATACGTAATTGCGGGAAGCTGGTCGGTGGGGTCTGCGATCAATTTGGTGAACGAGACGCCCGCCTGGAACAGCGAGCTCACCATAACGCCCGCGAGCACCACGACAAGGATGCGGTTTCCCTTCGCCCGACTCGATATGAGCAGCACGAGAAACACCGTCGCGATAGCGAAGCAGAACGCGAACAGACTCGTGGCAAACGCGCTCGCCCCCAAAAGAATGGCAATCGCGGCTCCAAGTGCCGCGCCTTGGGACGCGCCCAGGATATCGGGCGACAAAAGCGGGTTTTGGAAGGTTCCCTGGAACGCCGCGCCTGCGGCCGCAAGGCAGCAACCCACCATAAGCGCAAGCAGGATACGCGGCAGGCGAACGTTGAAGAACAGCGTCTGCTGCTGGTTCGTCCAAAACTGGTCGATGGGAAATACCTGGCCAAGCAGCATGCAGATGGCCTCATGGGGCTCGATGGGGAACTTGCCGAGCATAAGCGAGACCGACGTGATAACAACCAAGATCACGGCAAGAGCCATGATGACGAAATCTTCGCGCAGGGAGATTCTTCTCCCCGTATCTGTTCCCTCGAGCTTCGGCACATCGTTCCCTTCGAATAATGCTACTCCCGAAATATATACGAATATGCAGAATTACGCAAACGGGAATATCTCGAAATAGGGATGATTATGAGACGCGCAACGAGGAAGATTCCCGGGTGGAGAACGAGATTGCGCTGCGTTGATTATTCTGTTAATAGGCTATTTTATTATTTAGATAATTATTGACGCGCACAGGCACGTCCTCGCCACAAGGTCGCCTGCATTCGGTCTTCACCTGCGCATGCAGCCGATCCCGTGATGCCCGCTGGACGCAGGCCGCGCGGCACCTATTCTCCGAACGCGCTTAAGATGGTCTTGAGCTTCATGTCGATCTCGTCGAACTCGTCGTCGGCCACGCTGCCCTCGACGATACCGCACCCGGCATACACCCAGCCGCCTTCCCCATCGAAAACGCCCGTGCGAAGACCGACCGAAAATGCACCGTCACCTGCACCGTCGATGTAGCCGCAAGCACCTGCGAAGAACCCGCGGTTGTACGATTCGATCTGCCTGATGAGCATCTTCGCCTCGCCGACGGGCGTGCCCGCCACCGCAGGCGTGGGGTGCAGATCGCCCACAAGCTCGGGCAGGTTCACGCCCTCGAGCACCTTCGCGCTCACCGGGGTGTGGAGGTGCTGCACGTGACGCAGCGAGAGGATCTGCGGTTCGCGCGGAATGCGCACGTCATGGCAGATGCGCCCCAGAACCTCGCGCATGAAGTGGACGACGTGCTCGTGCTCGGCGCGGTTCTTCTCGTCCGCCATAAGCTCGCTTGCCAGCTCGCGAGCGCGATCAGGGTCCTCGGAAGCGGGGCACGTCCCCGCCAGGCACATGCTCTCAAGCTGCTGGCCGCGCTTGCGAACGAGCAGCTCGGGCGTGCAGCCGCAGAAGAACACGTCGGCGTAACGGTAGAGCAGCACCGTGCCGCGCGCGTCGCCGTCTATCAAGTTGACCAGCAGGTCCTTCGAAGAGAACGGGTGCTCGGCAAGAAGCCTCTGCCTGCGCGAGAGAACCACCTTATCAACGCGCCCTGAGCGAATCGCCGAAAGCGCAGCATCCACTTCAGATCGCCACTGCTCGCGCGAATCGCGCTCCAACGTGAACGGAACTGTCACGCGCTCGCGACGCGGGGCGCCTGCCACCTGGCGCGCGAAACGCGCGATGCGACCCGGATACACGGGAGAGAGGCTGTTCACTTGCAGCATGCGCCCGCGCTCGTTTTCCACAAGCACCACTTCGGGCAGCATGAACTTAAGGCGCGGGAACGCTTCGAAGAGCTCGTCGGTCGCCTTGGGGTTCTCCGCGTCGAAGCGATTGAACGAGAAGAACACGGGCGGCTGGTCGATAGGCCCCTCGACCTCGTATTCCACACCTTCCATCTGCGATAACGCGATGCAGCGCCCCAAGCCCATGTAGCGGTTCGCACTTTGCTTGTCGTAGTAGACGAACTGGTCGGTGAAGCCCTTCTGCAAAAAGCAGAACCCGTCGACGATGTCGGAATCGATGGGCTGGGAATACGAGTAGATGCGCGTCATCGCAAGTCCTTTCGAGGAATCGGTCGCACCCATTATACCGATAGCGCGCCGCACGCGAATCGAAGCGAAATGAGGCGACCGCCCCGAAGGCAGCCATAATCGAACGCATTCCCAGAACCGAAAGCAACGAGGCCCCTTTCCGTGCGAAGGCGGAAGGGGGGCTCGCTGCCTAGTGCAGAGTCGTTTCGGGGCTACTCAAGAATCCCCAACTCGAAGGCGCGCATGAGAATCACGACCGCCCGCTCGCGACTGATGTTCTCGCTGGGACGCAGGTGCTTGCCATCGGGCTCGTCGTAGCCCGCCACGAGGCCCTTTTGCGCGGCCCACGCCATGCTCGGACGGGCCCAAGGCGACACCGACCAGCGATCGCGGAATGGTCGGAGAATCGCCGCCGTCTCGCCAGTGCCGGGTAGATCCTCCTCGTCGGCCGAGAGGTTCGCGATCGCCGTGACCAGCTGTTCGAGGGTCATTGAATCGTCCGGGCCGAACGCCACGCGGTTGCCCTCGCCGTCGGCGTAGCCGTTGATCACCCCGTTCTCCACGGCCCAGTTCACGCCCGCGGTGTACCAAGTGAACCCTTCCACATCGGGCATGCCCGTTGTGTTTCTTGGGCGGAAGTCGGGCAAGGCGTCCGGGTTGGCGTTGCGATACAGGATGGTCGCCAACTGCGCGCGGGTTAGCGCGTTGCCCACGCCGAAAAGGCCCGAATCGGAATACCCCGTGACCAGGTCCTTTTCCGCAACAAATGTTACGGCGTCACCGTACCACGACGAGTAGTCCACGTCGGCGAAAATAGGCGTCGGGGCCTTCTTTATGGAGAAGTGCTTTCTGATCACACCCTCGTAGTCGCCGATGCCGATGATCGTTGCGGTTGCGGTGCCCACCTTGATGTTATTCGTGCACGATACCCTGAAGTCGACGCCCCGGACCAGCGTCTTGCCATCGAGGGTCACTTCTACCTCGGGCTCGATGCGCAAACCTGTGCACGTCTGCTCGGGAATATCGGAGACGATTGCACTCGAGATATCGCCCATGACCACACCTGGCTTTTGCTGCGCGGTGTAGACGGCGGCCACGTTGTTGGGGATGGCATTGGGTTTGTAAGCCTCGCCATCCGCCGAGCTCACCCAGAGCCCCGTGTACCCGTTCAAGTCGCTGATCGCAGGCAGGTTGCATATGCGTCCGGTCCATCGTCCCGTAAAGGTGAAGCCTGCCCCTAATTTCACGGTGCGAAGCGATAAGCATCCGGAGAATATCGATACCATCTCACCCGTTCGCGACGTGTCGAACGACGACAGGTCCAGAGAGGTAAGCGATGAGCAGCCGGAGAACATGTCGTTCATGCGCAGCACATACGATGTGTCGAACGACGACAAGTCCAGCGACTTGAGCGACGAGCAGCCGGAGAACATGTCGGATAAGTTAGACACCAGCCACGTGTTGAACGACGACAGGTCAAGAGATGCAAGCTCCGAGCAGCCGTTGAACATGCCTTTCATTCCCCACACGTTCGACGTGTCGAACGACGACACGTCCAGAGAGGAGAGCGACGAGCAACCATGGAACATGTCGCTCATGCCGGTCACCCTGGACGTGTCGAACGACGACACGTCCAGGAGAGCGAGCTTCGAGCAACCGGAGAACATGCCTTTCATACCGACCGCACCCGACGTGTCGAACGACGACACGTCGAGGGAGGTGAGTGACGAGCAGCCGTAGAACATGCGGCTCATGCCGGTCACATTCGACGTGTCGAACGACGACAGGTCCAGGGAAGCGAGCCTCGAGCAGCCGTCGAACATGCCGCTCATGCTCTCTACCTGAGACGTGTCGAACGACGACAGGTCCAGGGAGATGAGCTTCGAACAGCCGCTGAGCATATAGGACATGTCGGTCACGTTCGACGTGTCAAGGGGCGACAGGTCGAAGGAAGAAATCCTCGAGCAGCCTCTGAGCATACTGGACATGTTGGTCACGTTCGACGTGTCGAGGGGCGACAGGTCGAGCGATGTGAGCGACCAGCAATAAGAAAACATGTTTGACATATTCGTTACGTCCGAGGTATCGAGACCCGACAAGTCCAGGGAGGCGAGCTTCGGGCAGTCGTTGAACATAAGAGCCGTTGTTTGGGTGGCAATCTTGCCTGCGACTTTTGCGGAGGTTATCAAATTTCGGTAGTTATACCAGGGCACCTCATCGCATAGCACCCAAATCTCCAGCTCGCCGTTGTCGGTGCCCTCCATAGGGGCGATCGTCAAGCATCCGCCCGCATCTATCGTCCAGCGGGCAGTGCCGCAGGTCGTCCAGTCCACAATAGGGTCGCTCGAATCAACGGATTGCGGATCGATGTCGTCGTCGAAATCGCCCGGCAGAGCGTCGCGGTCCGGAGCGATGCCGTCGTCGGAGTCACCTGGCAGGGCGTCGCTATCGTTCGCGGATGCGTATGGGATGCTCGCTTCGCTGCCATCATTCACGGATGCGGGCGAGAAGTTCGTTTCGCTGCCATCATTCGCAGATGAGGACAAGACGCTTACTTCGCTGCCATCGTTCTCGGCTTCGTCCGCTTGCGCTTGACCTGCTGGCGCAAGCGGGCAGAGCGACACGGACAAAGTGACGGCTAGAAGCGATTTGAATACTTTCTCGGTGGGCTTTGCTGAAATGCTCATGCTCGGTCCTCCCCAGGTTCGCGATTTTGCGCTTAACAGCACCTTAGAGGTAAACTTTGTCGACGACCTCTCTGTCGGTCACTCCAAAACCAATAAGCCCCCTTTCTCTTCGAGCGCAACCTTTCGTCAATCCTATCAACGCAATTAATACGCTGTCAATCTACTTGACCTGATGAGGTACGTAAAATACTTGTAAGCCACTACGGTTCCCCATCAAAAAAAGAAGACGGGGCGTCAATGATGAATAGCTAGAAATAATGCATGCGACCTTGGAATGACGGGATTGCGGGACCGACAAATCGATCACCGCCCCTCCCCTTGTCCCGCGCCCCGCTGCGATCGCGCCCGTGTACGTTTCCTCCGTTTCCGCCGATTGGGTGACGATTGCGTAAAGCGCTCGACCCCGCTTCCGCAAATATGGCAAGATGAAGCATTACGGAATGCCACCGCCGCTTTGCGGCTTCCCGAGCAACACACGTTAGGAGACGAGATGGGCCTCTTGTCCAAATTCGAAGGCAAAATGGAAGACACGTTCGAGGGCGCAGCCGACAAAATGGCGAACTCGCCGTTGTCGCCCGTGCAGATTGCCAAGAAGGCGGAAAAGCAGATGCGCCGCAACAAGATGGTCGGCGCGGGAAAGCAATACGCTCCGACGCTCTACACCGTGCTTGTGAACGCCGACGATGACGAGCGCCTGTTCGGCTACTACCCCACCCTCGCGGGAGAGACCGAGACCTACCTTTCCGCAAAGGCGGCCGAAGAGGGACTCCTCATGGACGGACAGCCGCTCGTGCGCTTTATCGTCGACGAGGGCCTTCGCCACGGCAAGTTCGACGTGGTAGCAGAGCCCGTCGCCGCACCCCTCATCGCGCAGCTCCGCGCCGAGGAGATGGCCCGCTACGGCATCGGCGCCGCGCCGGCGGCCAACCGCTACGGCGCCCCCGCTGGCGGATATGCCCCTCAACCGCAGGCCGCCCCGTACGCCGGCGGCTACGATCAGCCCGCATACGACGACTACGCCGAAGGCGACGGCTATTCCGACTACAACGACTACGATGGCTATGACGGCTACGACGATTACGACAACTACGACGACGACCAGCCCTTCGAGTCGCAGGAAGAACCCAGCTGGGCAGAACCCCCGATGAACCGAGGGGAATCCTTCGCCGGCGCAGGCGCCGCAATCGCGGGTGCCGCAGCGCAGGGAGCACCCCAGACCATGGTCTTCCCGCAGGAAGCAGCGCGCCGCGAGCAGCCCCGCGCCCAGCAAGGCGGCGCCGCTCTCATCGACACGACGCACGGCAAGACGTTCCCGCTTTCCTCCGCGCGCCAGCTCATCGGACGCGAGTCCAACTGCGACATCGTTATCCCCGATATCAACGCAAGCCGCACGCACGCCGAGCTGCGCTTCGAGCAGCCGGGCGTATGGGTTCTCACCGACCTCGGCTCCACGAACGGCACGCTCGTGAACGGCCGCCAGATCACCTCGCAGGTACTGCAGGGCGGCGAGCGCATCGTTATGGGAACCACCAACCTCCAATTCGTGATCGGATAACGCGAAAGGCACATCGTGATCGACACCGTATTGCTCATCGCGCGCCTGCTGTTCGTGGCGCTTCTGTACCTGTTCCTGTTCGCCATCATGAAAACCGGCGTGGGACTCGTCCGCGGACAGCGCAAGAAGGAGCGCTCGTGGAACCTGTCGATCGAACGCGGCCCGAAGGAGCTTCGCGGTGTCTCCATCGCAGTGCGCGGGCCGGTTGTGGTCGGCCGCACGCCTGGCGCCGACATCGTGATTGGAGCCGGGTACGTTTCCGCACGTCACGCATGCTTTAATCCCATGGGGCAGAACCTGTTCATCGAAGACCTCGGCTCCACCAACGGAACCGCCGTCAACGGCAAGCTCATCGCCGGGCCCGTAGCCCTGAAGAACAACGACGTCGTGAACATCGGTGACGTCGCCATCCGCGTTAGGTTCGCATAATGCCAGCTCAGAACGAACAATCACTCAATCACGACCCGCATCGCGCAGCGCGCGGGGAACGCCCCTCGAGAGGGCACCGTCCGAGCGGGCGCGGGCGTCGAGCTTCTTCGGCGACGTTCGGCAGCAGAACCGACGTCGGCTGCGTGCGCGACCACAACGAGGACTCGCTCGTCGTGGCGCCGCCGCTGTTCGTGGTGGCAGACGGCATGGGCGGCCACGCCGCAGGCGAGGTTGCATCCGAAATCGCCGTCAACGTCATCGCCGAGCGGGCGCCGGAGCATCCCGATGCGAACGAGCTCGGGCGCGCCGTCCAGGCCGCGAACCACGCGATCCTGAAGGCGGCGCATGAAGGGCGCGGTCGCGAGGGCATGGGCACCACCTGCACCGCCGCGATGCTCGAAGGCGAGCGCCTCGTCATCGCGCAGGTAGGCGACTCGCGAGCATATCTGCTCCACAAGGGAAAGATCCAGCAGCTCACGCGCGACCACTCGCTCATGGCCGACCTTATCGAAGCCGGCCAGATTACTCCCGAAGAGGCGCGCGTCCATCCGCAGCGCTCGGTCATCACGCGCGCGCTCGGCAGCGACCCGCGCACCGTGGCCGACCTCTACGAGATCAACGTCGACGCGGGCGATCGTCTGCTTTTGTGCTCGGACGGGCTTTCAGGCATGGTGCTCGACCAGGATATCGAGGCAATCTTAAATCGCGTCTCCGATCCGCAGCGCTGCGCATCGCAGCTGGTAAACGAAGCAATCGCCGCCGGCGGCCACGACAACGTGACCGTCATCGTGGTCGACGTGAAGGGCTTCGCCGAGAAACGCCGTCGCAAAGTAGCGCGCAAAACGAAGATTACCGTTGCGTTCGTCCTCATCCTCCTCGCGGCGATCGTGGGCGGTGCGGCATACGGGCTGAACTACTGGGTCAGCACCGCGGCATACCTCGGCGTCGACCAGGGAAAGGTCGCCATTTACCGCGGGGTTCCCGGCGAGTTCGCGGGAATGAGCTTCTCAACGCTCGAGAAGACGACCGACATCAACGTGGACGACCTGCAGCCGGGTCTTGCCAATCGCTTGGCGGAGAGCTCCATCACCTGCGACAACGTCGAGGCTGCCGAAAGCCTCGTCGCCGAATATGAGCAGGAAGTCTTGAACAAGAAGCAGACCGAGGACGAGCGGGACCGCACGCGCGACGAGGCGCAATCCGACGACTCGAAAGCCTCGGGGCAAAGCGCTTCTGCCACCGCAAGCGCCGCCTCCAGCGAGGAGACTCAAAACGACGGCGCATCCCACAGCACATCGGGAAGCGGTGATGCCGCATGACGAGGCGCAACATAGAGCTCATCTTGCTGCTCATCGCGTCGCCGCTCGTCATCTTGATGTTCGCGATGCTCGCAATCAACGAGGGGCAAGCGCTCAACATGCAAACCCTCGGCGTCCCGGTCGGCATCTTCGGCGCCTTCGTCGTGGCGCACATCGCCACGCGCATACTTGCCCCCGAAGCCGACCCCGCCATCCTGCCGATCTCGTTCGCGCTCTCAGGCATCGGCATCGCCTTTATCACGCGCGTAGCGCCCTTCTCCGACAGCCCCAACATGGCCATCAACCAGGTCGTCTGGCTGTTCTTGGGCGTCGTGCTCATGATCGCGGTCATGGCCTTCCTGCGAAATCCCGACCGGCTCGCCAACTACAAGTACACGCTTGCCATCGTCGGCGTCATTCTTTTGCTCTCGCCGATGGTCCCCGGCATCGGCCAGGAAATCTACGGCAGCCGCATCTGGCTGCATGTGGGCAGATTCTCCTTCCAACCAGGCGAGATCGCGAAGATCATTATCGTGCTCTTCCTGGCCGGCTACCTTGCGCAGAACCGCGAGATGCTCTCGGTGTTCACCTGGCATATAGGGCCGTTCCGCCTGCCCGACATCCGCACGCTCCTGCCGCTGCTTCTCATGTGGGGCGTGGCAATGCTCATCGTCGTGTTCGAGAAGGATCTCGGCAGCGCGCTCGTGTTCTTCCTCGTGTTCCTGGTCATGCTCTACGTTGCCACGGGAAAGAAGTTCTACCTGGTCATCGGCTTAGGCCTCGTTGCCGTCGGCGGCGTGGGCGCCTACTTCGCCTTCGACCACGTGCAGACGCGTGTCGCCACCTGGCTTAACCCCTTCGCCGACGCGCAGAACACCGGCTATCAGCTCGTGCAAACCATCTATTCGCTTGCCGACGGCGACCTGTTCGGCACGGGAATCGGGCGCGGCATGGCAGGCGGCGGCAACGGCATCACCCGCATCCCGGTCGTGGAAAGCGACTTCATCTTCGCGGCCATCGGCGAGGAGACAGGGCTTCTGGGCGCGGCAGGCCTGCTGCTTTTGTACCTGTGCTTCGCGATTCGCGGCTTCGTGACCGCAGCGCGCGCGAAATCGGACATGAGCTCGCTTATCGGCGCGGGCCTCACCTCGATCATCGTTCTCCAGGCGTTCATCATCGTCGGCGGCGTCACCAGGCTCATCCCCCTTACCGGCATCACGCTCCCCTTCGTCAGCCAGGGCGGCTCGTCTCTGCTCGCCGCGTTCATTATTGTCGGATTCCTCCTGCGCTGCGGCGACGAAGGCACCGGCTCGTCCTCCGAGATCATGAACACCACGACCATCATCAGCGCGAACAGTGTGCTCGGGCGCGTCTCGCTCGGCAAGCGCCTCACGCACACCATGATCGTGTTCTCGCTCATGTTCGCGGCGCTCGTGGCGAATCTCACGCTGATCATGGTCGTGCAAGCAAGCGACTACCAGAACATGGCGGCGAACAACCACACCATGGCACGCGAGTCGAAGACTGAGCGCGGCACCATCTCCACCTACGATGGGACCATCCTCGCGCAGAGCGTCAAGAACGACGACGGCACGTACTCGCGCGTCTACCCGGCGGGCGACCTCGCGAGCCACGTGGTGGGTTACACCTCGTCGAAGTATGGAACGAGCGGCATCGAGGCCAGCTACAACGACACGCTCAAGGGCGAGAAGAACTTCGCGTCGATTACCGATGTCGTGAACTCGCTTTCGGGCGTAGGCACCCCCGGCAACGACGTCACGCTCTCCATCAACTCGCAAATTCAGCAGGCGGCGCAAGACGCGCTGGCCAACGACTCGGGCGCCTGCGTGGTCATGGACCCGAAGACGGGCGCCGTGCTCGCGATGGCCTCGGCTCCGACTTACGACGCCGCCGACATCGACCAGGTGATCGCCGACGCCGCAAGCTCGGGAGCAAATTCCACAAGCTCGAGCGAGCTGTACAACCGCGCGACGCAGGCGCTCTACGCGCCGGGTTCCACGTTCAAGATCATCTCGCTCGCCTGCGCGCTGCAGGAAGGCATCGCTACCGAGACCACCATGTTCGAGTCGCCCTCGTCGATGGACATCGGCAACGCCACCGTCACCAACTTCGAGAAGCACAACTACGGCACGATTTCGCTCGCACGCGCGACCGAACTTTCCTCCAACGTCGTCTTCGGCCAGCTCGGCGTGCAGATCGGCGCAGAGAACCTCGTGAACTACGCGAAGCTCTTCGGCTTCAACATGGACATCGACTTCGATCTGCCCCTCGCGACCTCGGTCATGCCCGACGCGAAGGACATGACCACGTGGGAGACCGCCTGGGCGGCGGCGGGCGAGCCCGTCGGCGAGAGCAAGACAACCAACCACCCGAGCCCCGCAGGCCCCCAGGCCACCGTGCTGCAAATGGCGCTGGTAGGTTCCGCTATCGCCAACGAGGGCGCCATCATGCAGCCCTACCTGGTCGACGGCATCTACAACGCCGACGGCAAACGCAGCTACACGGCAACTCCGAAGAAACTCTCGCAAGCGGTGAGCGCCGACACGGCAAGCCGCGTGCGCACTGTGCTCGAGGGCGTCGTGAACAACGGCACCGGCACTTCCGCCCAAATCAACGGCGTCACCGTGGCGGGCAAGACGGGCACCGCCGAGCACGACGGCTACAACGACGTATGGTTTGTCGGCATGGCGCCATCGGAGAATTGCAACGTCGTTGTGGCAATCGTGATCGAGAAGGGGCAATCCAGCGAGTACGCCGCCAGCAAGGCTCGAGATGTGATGAAAACGGCGTTGGAAGTACAAGGCGATTTATAATTTGGTATGCTAATGCGAACCGGCATAAACGAAACAAAAACGCAGCACAGCAGGGAAGTTTAAGGAGCAAACGTGTCTAGCGCAGCGATGACAGGCAGAATTTTCAACAACAGGTACCAGATCACCGAGCGCATCGGGATCGGCGGCATGGCCGAGGTGTACCAGGCTCAGGACAACGTCCTCGGGCGCCGCGTTGCCGTAAAGGTGATGCTGCCCCAATACGCATCGGACGCCGCATTCGCGCAGCGCTTCCGCCAGGAGGCCGCGTCTGCCGCCAACTTGCAAAGCCCCTACATCGTGAACGTTTACGACTGGGGCCAAGACGACGGCACGTACTTCATCGTCATGGAGTACATCCGCGGCACCGACCTCAAGACCGGCATCGTGCAGCGCGGTGCGCTCAACCAGCGCAAGGTCGCCGAAATCGGTTCGCAGGTGTGCCAGGCACTTTCTGTCGCCCATAACCAGGACATTATCCACCGCGACATCAAGCCGCAGAACATCATGATCACGAATGACGACATGGTCAAGGTGGCGGATTTCGGTATCGCCGCGCTGGAAAATATCCGCGAGGAGCGCAGCGGCCAGGCCATCGGCTCGGTGCACTATATTGCGCCCGAGCAGGCGAAGGGACTCAATGCCGACGCGCGCAGCGACCTGTATTCGCTCGGCGTCGTGCTCTATGAGATGACGACCGGTCACCTGCCGTATGACGCCGACACCCCGGAGGAGATCGCGCTCAAGCACATCGCCGGCAGCGCCAAGCCGCCGCGGGAGTGGAACAGCGCGATCCCTGAGGAGCTTGAGCGCATCACGCTCAAGGCGATGGAGCCCGACCTGCGCAAGCGCTATCAGTCGGCGGGGGAACTGCTCAAAGCGCTCAACGCCTGCAAAAAGCACCTCAATCAGCAGCGTCCGCTCGCCGAGCGGCGCAAGGAGAACGCGGAGAAAAAAGAGTCGTTCTTTGGCGTGGGGCATGACCTCACGGAAGAAGAATATCAACGGCGGCGCAAACGCGCCAAGCGCGTGAGCTATTTCACGGGCATTTTCTCGGTCGGTGTGTTTGCCGTCTTGCTGTTCGTGTTCCTCTGGAATTTCTGGCTCGAGGATCTGTTCCGCACGGCGGAGCGCGTGGACGTGCCGGATTTTAGCGGAAAATCCTATGAGGCAGTCGTCAACGACAAGCAGTATTCCGATTATCGCTTTACCGTTTTGTATACCGTCGACCCTGAGGTGGCGGACGGTGTCATCATCGCCCAGGACCCGGAAGCCGGAAAGAGCCGTATGCGCGTGCCGGAGGGCATCAGCGTGCAGCTTACCGTCAGCACCGGCGTTGTCATGGCGGAGGTGCCGTATGTGGTCAATGAGGACTATGAGGCGGCGACGGAAATGCTCGAAAAAGCCGGCTTTACCGTCACGACGGAGTTTCAGGCGTCCAAGGATGTGACGGCGAAGTATGTCATCCGCTCAGAGCCCGCGCCGGGCGAAAAGGCGGCTGTTGGTACGAGCGTGAAGCTCATCGTCAGCGGCGGACCGACGCTGCGGGAGGTCACAGTGCCCGACCTGTCAACGCTCACGGAGTCAGCCGCGATCGCACGCATCGAGAGCAGCGGCCTCTGCTACGGCGGCACGTACAAAGAGGCGAATGATGCAAAGCAGGGCACGGTCTTTAAACAGAGCGCACCGGCCAACACAAAGCTCACGGAGTACAGCAAGGTCTACATCTGGATCTCCGACGGGCCGGAAAAACCGTAACAGACAAAGGAGCACATTGCTTATGGTGCAGGGTGTCATCATCAAGGCGCTCAGCGGCTTTTACTATGTGGCCGCCGGCGATCAGATCGTGGAGTGCAAGGCGCGCGGCCGCTTCCGGTACGACGGGTGCAGCCCGCTGGTCGGTGACCGGGTGCAGCTGAGCTTCGACGCGCACGGAAAGGGGCGCATCGACGCGGTGGAGCAGCGGCGCAATGCGTTCATCCGCCCGGCTGTGGCGAATATTGACCAGCTTATCATGATCGGCGCGAACGTCAATCCGATCACCGATCCGTTCCTGATCGACCGCGTGGTCGCTATCGCGGAAAACGCGGGCTGCGAGCCGGTCGTCTGCCTCAATAAGTGCGACCTTGACCCGGCGGAGCATCTCTATGACATTTACCGCTCCATCGGTTTTCGCGTTCTGCGCACGAGCGCTGCGACCGGCCTCGGCCTGGATGCTCTGCGCGATGCTCTGCGCGGGAAGACCAGTGCCTTCACCGGCAACTCCGGCGTCGGCAAATCGAGCCTGCTCAATGCGCTCGACACATCCTTCGGCATTGCGACCGGCGCCGTCAGCGAGCGGCTCGGCCGCGGCAAGCATACGACGCGCCATGTCGAGCTCTATGCTCTCGGCGAGGACACGTTTGTTGCCGACACGCCGGGCTTCGCGTCCTTTGAGGTGGATATGGTCGACCCCATCTCGTGCGAGAATCTGCAGTATGCATTCCGGGAATTCCGGCCATATATCGGCAAGTGCCGCTTTCGTGACTGCGCGCACCTGAAAGAGCCGGGCTGTGCAGTGCTCGCCGCCGTGGAGGCGGGCGCATCGCTGGGCATTACCAAGCTGCGCATCACGGGCGGCGAGCCGCTGGTCAAGCGCAATATGCGCGCCTGTATGCGCTCTCTGCACAGGTCTGTGATTGGGAAAAGAAAAAATAACGCACAAACGCACCGTCCTCCGCATATCCTGTAGGGATAACCTGCAAGCGGAGGGCGGTGCTTTATGTTTCGACGGCGGGGGATCTGTTTTTGGATCGGCATTGCGTGCGTGGTCACCGGGGTGCTCATCATTCTGGCGCTCGTGCTGCCGGCGGGATTCTGGTGGTTTGCGCTCGGCGGTGCGCTCATTGCGGCCGGTGTGTGGCTGCTGCGGTGCTGATGGCGGCATAACCGCCGTGTGCCCGGCATAAGGATGTACAAAAAACGATAAGGAGCACATCTTTATGGAACTACAACTGGGCAAGCAGGAGCACAGAATGTACACGCGGGTCTTTGACCGCACCGAGGAAGAGACGTGCAGCTTGGACGCCGTCGTGCCAGACGCGCTCGGCGATCTCAGCGCACTCGTGGTCACGGAGGGGACGTTCTGCCTTTGGAATCTCGCGTTTTCGGACAAGAGCGCACAGATCGAAGGCTGCATTGCGGCGGATGTCGTCTATGCCGAGGAAAACGGCGCGCTGCGCAGCTTCCCCGTGGAGCTGCCGGTCAAGGTACATATGAGCGGTGAGACACTCGCAGAGGACGTGCGCCCGTGGCTGCGCTGCACGCTCGCTGCGCTGGATGCGCGCGCGGTCAATTCCCGCAAGGTGCGCGTGACGGCGCGGCTGAGTCTGTGCCTGCGCGCCTACCGGGAGACGGAGCTCGCGCTCACGGAGCGGATCGAGAGTGAAGGCGGTGCCGTGTTCACGCATACAGAGCCATTGTGCGTGCACGTGCCGCTGGCCGTGGAGGAACAGACGTTCACGGCAACGCAAATGCACCGCTTTACCGCCGGTCAGCCGGAAACGGACCGCCTGCTGTGCCATGCGGAGGCCGTGCTGCTCGACGAGGTGCACATCGCCGACGGGCGCGCGGTCGTGCAGGGGCGCGTGCGCGCATCGGTCAGTTATTTGCAGCAGGGGCAGTCTTGCCCGGTCGCTGAGACGTTCGAGACGCCGTTTTCGCAGCTGCTCGACTGTCCGGCGGATGCCGAGCCATGCATGGTGCAGGCAAGTGTCAGCTTGACAGCGGCCTATCTGAACGTGAGCACCGCAGCCGACGGTGCGACACTGGAGGCGGAATACCATCTGGTCGCGCAGGCGGTGTGCTTTGGTGAGGTTGCGGCGGAGTGTGTGACGGATGCTTACTGCAACACCGCTCAGCTGCAGCTCGAATGGGAGACGATCCCGGCCGGAACGGTGCAGCCGGCAGAGCCGCTGCGCCTGACCGCTGAAGGCGCGATCGCGTGCGATGCCGCCGCGCTGACGGTGCGCGCGCAGCGTGCCGAGCTTTGCGGCACTGCGGCCGATGGCTGCGATGTGCTTGTGCATCTGCTGGTGACGGATGCCGGGCAGCGCGTGTCCTGCTTGGAGAAACGGCTGCACCTGCAGTTTGAGACCGGCGGCACGCGGGGAGAGCTGCTGTATGCGCTTCCGGAAGCACCGGCGGTTACAGCAACGGCAGACGGTTTTCAGCTGCGCGCAGCGGTCACGGTCGGCTTGGTGCGGTTTTGCCCGTCTGCGTTCCGGCAGGTCACCGGCGTGACGGCGCAGGAGCGCTCGAGCCCGTATGCAGCCGTGCCGTCGCTGACGATCGTGCGCTGGAACGGGGAGGATCTGTGGCAGCTCTCGAAGCGTTACTGCTCCAGTGAGCGGTGCATTCGCGAGACGAACGGCCTCTTGGATGACGACGTACCGGTCGAACTGCCGCAATATCTCCTGATTCCCAAAACAGAGGCGTAGTTTTCGCGCAAAAATGCGGATTTTCCTTGCCACGCGGCTCTGTTTGTGTTAAAATGTTCAAAGCATTTTAGCAAGAGGAGTTGTAACTATGTCCGGACATTCCAAGTGGCATAACATACAGAAAACCAAAGGTGCGCAGGATGCCAAGCGCGCGCAGGCGTTCACGAAGATCGCCCGCGAGATGATCGTGGCCGTCAAAGAGGGCGGCAGCGGCGACCCCAATAACAATTCCCGCCTCGCAGCTGTCATTGCAAAGGCGAAGGCCGCCAACATGCCGAACGACAACATCAAGCGCACGATCGACAAGGCGCTCGGCTCCGGTAAC
>ERZ825670.1484-NODE-1484-length-25527-cov-3.603251_pt1 | contig 25527 bp, 19 predicted proteins | sample MGYA00519929_ERZ825670 | MGnify/ENA primary metagenome ERZ825670 (study PRJEB31778, sample SAMEA3449207) | human gut metagenome | biome: human gut; feature: human-associated habitat; material: faeces | place: United Kingdom | collected 2010/2012 ...
AAGCTCTGCGAGGTCATCCGGTACGGTCCAGTCGAGTGTGATGTTGGAGAACGGTGCCTGGCTTCCCCAGCGGCTCGGTGTGTTGACGCCGTAGATAAACGCCTCGATGCACTTCTTCACTTCGCCGTAGCTTAAGTTGTCCACTTTGACGAACGGCGCCAGATACGTATCAAACGAAGAAAATGCCTGCGCACCTGCCCACTCGTTCTGCATAATGCCGAGGAAGTTGACCATCTGGTTGCACAGAACCGAAAGATGTCTTGCCGGAGAAGAAGTAATCTTTCCGTTGATGCCGCCAAGTCCTTCTTTGATGAGCTGTTTTAACGACCATCCTGCACAGTAGCCGGTCAGCATCGACAGGTCGTGGATGTGAATATCCGCGTTGCGGTGTGCCTCGGCGATCTCGTCATCATAAATCTCTGATAACCAGTAGTTGGCTGTGATCGCGCCGGAATTGCTTAAGATCAGACCGCCGACAGAATACGTTACGGTCGAATTCTCTTTGACACGCCAGTCCTCTACTTTTACGTAGCTGTCCACGATCTCTTTGTAGTCTACGATCGTCGATTTCATGTTGCGGATTTTTTCCCTCTGCTTGCGGTACAGAATGTAAGCTTTTGCCACTTCTGCGTAGCCGCACTGGATCAGCACGTTCTCCACGCTGTCCTGAATTGCCTCCACTGAAATTTTTCCGTCTTTGATCTTGGACTGAAAGTCCGCTGTTACGCGTAATGCCAGCATCTGAAGCATGTCATCGCTGAACTGCATATCTTTTGCGCCGAATGCTTTTCCAATCGCATCGGTAATCTTTTTCATCTGGAACTCTGCAATCGTTCCGTCTCTCTTTTCTACCTGAAACATGGAATCCCTCCTGTTAATTCAACCGTTTCTGCAAGGCCTTTTTAAGGTTCCACTCTTTGCAGTGTCTGAACCATATGATAGCAGAGCATGTTTCTCCCGTCAATAGTAAAAAGTACCATATCTAGTGTGAAATTTTCTAACATCACTAGATATGGTACTTTTACTTATGTTCTGTCCCTTCCATTTTTCGGCGCTGTACGGCGCTTAAAGGGATGTACTGCCGTTTTTAAGCCCGCTTGCCATACCTCTATACCCTCGGATAGATATCCTTCGGTACATAGGCTTTTACGCGGATGCCTTCCGGCAGATATTCTTCTTCGAGCAGAATTCCGTATCCGCGGATCAGTGAAATCGTTCCCGCCTTATCGTACGGATAGAGGCGCTCGATATAGATTTTTCCCTCCATCATCCACGAGGAGAGTAAATTTTTGAGGTCTTCGAGTCCCTGTCCTGTTTTGGCAGAGACCGCAAGGCTCGCGTCTGCCCGGAAATCTTTTACAACCATCGGGGCAAGAAGCTTATCCTGCTTGTTCAGCAGGGTGACGATCTTTTTGTCCTCAACTTTCAGTTCCCGCAGCGTATCGTACACGACCTGCATCTGCAGCTCCATCTGCGGATTTGACGTATCCACAACGTGGAGAATATAGTCGGCATACCGTGCTTCCTCCAGCGTACTGCGGAATGCATCGATCAGATGATGTGGCAGCTTATTGATAAATCCAACCGTATCGGTCAGCAGGATTTCCTGTCCATCCGGAAGGGTCAGTGACCGCGTCGTCGTATCCAGCGTGGAAAACAGCATTGCATCTGCCAGAATTTCCGATCCTGTCAGTGCATTTAAAAGACTGCTCTTTCCCGCTGACGTATAGCCTACGAGCGCCGCTACCGGGATTTTGGAACGTTTTCTGCCTTCACGAAGGAGCTCTCTGTGCTGACGTACTTCCTCGAGCTCACGTTTTAACTGCGTAATACGCGCGCGGATCAGGCGCCGGTCGGTTTCCAGCTTTTTCTCTCCCGGTCCTCTCGTACCGATTCCGCCGCCGAGACGGGAAAGCGATGTGCCAAGGCCGGAAAGTCGGGACGCACGGTACTTTAACTGGGCCAGCTCAACCTGGATTTTACCCTCGCTGCTCACGGCACGCGCCGCAAAAATATCCAGGATCAGAAGCGTACGATCCATGATCTTGCATTCCAGTGCTTCCTCCAGCCCTTTTAACTGGATCGAGGAGAGCTCATCGTCGCAGATGATGCCCGTCGCATCGCAGGCGCGCACCAGAATTTTCAATTCCTCTAATTTTCCTTTTCCGATGTACGTTCCCGGATGAATGGCCTCCCGCACCTGCACCAGGCGGCCCTCCACCTTCGCACCGGCGGTGCTGGCCAGTTCCGCCAGCTCGTCGAGCGATTCTTCTGCGTTTGCGCCGCCGTTTTCCTGTACGCCGACCAGAATCACGCGCTCCTGTTCTTCTCTTAAATCAAACAATCCAACTTCCTCCGTCTGTTATCGGTTCTGGAGAAACGTATTTTCCCGCTGCGCCGCGGTGTTTTCCGGGTATGCTGCCAGAAAATCCACCATCAGCGACTTCGCGGTATCAAAATCCGCCCGTTTTTCATAGGATACAATCTGGTTGAACAGCAGATTTTCCCGGTCGGAATCCTCTGCCGTTTTGAGTCCTTCCTCGATATACGAGAGTGCACTGTCCGTGTCGTTTTCCGCAAGTGCGCAGAGCGCCAGCCCGTTGTTTGCTGCCGCCGCAAAGCCATCTGTCGAAAGATACGAAGAAAACAGTGCTTTCGCCTCGTCGTTCTGACCATTGGAAAGGTAAACCTCGCCGAGCATTTCCATCGCCGCGCTGCTGCCGTCCTTCATTGCCTTCGAGAACGCTTTGACCGCCTCGTCCTGCTCCTCCAGATAGTAGTATGCGCAGCCGATGTTATAATAATCCTCGGTCGTTTTCGGCTCAATCTTCACTGCCGCTTCGAGGTAACGGTCTCCGTCCGCCTTCATGCTGCTCTCCTGATACAGCTCGTAAATGTCAAAGCAGAGCTGATAGCTCTCCTTCGTCTCCACTGCCGCATCAAAATCCACCTTCGCCTGCTCGTAATTCTTCTGCAGGAAGTACGCGCGTCCCCTAAGGAACAGCGCATCGGCATCGGCCTTTTCTTCCTGAATATTGGTGCAGATCTCAATGGCTCCATCCAGATCTCCGGCCTGTACGCAGGTTTCCGCCTCGTAATACATGACATCGCGCGAAAACTCCGCGTCTTTGTGCTTCATGCTCGAAAGACTGCTCTTGAAAGCCTCTTTTGCCTTGTCATACTCCTGGCTTTTCAGATAAGCGATGCCGAGCGACCGGTAGCTCTCCGCCAGTCGGTCGCCTGCCTTTACGGCTCCCTCCAGCATCGCAATCGACGTTACGTAGTCCTTCTGTTCGAGCGCCTCGATGCCCTTTTTATAAAGCTTTGAATTTTTATTTTCACAGCCGCCAAGCACCATTGCCGCCGCCAGAAAAAAGATTACCAGTCTTTTTTTCATTCTGTCACAAGTCCTTCTTTATGCATCACAGAAACAACCTGGTCTACGTATTTTGCACACGTTGCGTCGTCCGGTGCTTCCACCATGACACGGATCACCGGCTCGGTGCCGCTCTCTCTTACGAGGATGCGTCCGTCATCGCCCAGGGCCTCTGCTACGTCTTCTACTGCTTTCTGTACTGCCGGGTTGGCCTTTGCAGCTGCTTTGTTTGCCACGCGGACATTCTTTAAGAGCTGCGGGTAAATCACTACCTCGGCTGTCAGGGTGCTGAGCGGGAGTTTCTTATCTATCAGCACTTCCATCACCATCAGGGAGGTCAGGATTCCGTCACCGGTCGTCGCGTGCTTGCTGAAAATGATGTGGCCGGACTGCTCTCCGCCGAGAGAATAGCCGTTTGCCATCATGTTCTCGCACACGTATTTGTCGCCGACTGCCGTCTTCTCATACCGGATACCGGCGCGGTCACACGCTTTGTAAAGACCGAGGTTTGACATGATCGTGGTCACGATCGTATCTCCGTTTAACTGGCCTTTTTCTTTTAAGTATTTACCGCAGACGTACATGATCAGGTCTCCGTCTACCACATTTCCCAGCTCATCGACAGCGATGCAGCGGTCTGCGTCTCCGTCGTAGGCAAATCCGACATCGAGGTGTTTCTCTCTTACGTATTTCTGAAGCTCTTCGATGTGGGTGGAACCACAGCCGCAGTTGATGTTTGTTCCGTCCGGCTCGTTGTGGATCACATATGTCTTGGCGCCGATGGCATCAAACACGCTCTTGGCTACGGAAGAGGCACTTCCGTTGGAGCAGTCGAGTCCGACTCTCATGTTTTTAAAGGATTTTGTCGGAATCGAGATCAGGTGTCCAATGTAGCGGTTCCTTCCGGCTGCAAAATCCACGGTGCGTCCGATGTCTTCTCTCGTTGCGAACGGGATCTTCGGTGTTCCGTCGTCGATGTAGGCTTCGATCTGCGCTTCGATGTCGGCTTCCAGTTTCTGTCCCAGGCCGTTGATGACTTTGATTCCGTTGTCATAGAACGGGTTGTGGCTGGCGGAGATCATAATTCCGCAGTCAAAGTTTTCGGTACGGACAACATAGGAAACGCTCGGGGTGGTCGTTACGTGCAGCAGATAAGCGTCTGCTCCCGATGCGGTCAGTCCTGCTACCAGCGAATATTCGAACATGTAGCTGGAGCGTCTGGTGTCTTTTCCAATGACGATCTGTGCTTTGTGGTCTTTTCCGAAATACCATCCGAGGAATCTTCCCACTTTATATGCATGCTCAACCGTCAGATCAATGTTTGCTTCTCCGCGAAATCCATCTGTTCCAAAATATTTACCCATGGTATGCTCCTTTCCCCTTTCGGGCAGAAAGCGTGTCTGAAATTTTTTGCAATCATTCAAACACGCTTTTTCTGGTTATTCACTCAAATAACAAAATATCGTAATTAGTCGTACAGCTTCTCGCTGTATACGCCGTCCGCAATCAGTTTGCGGAATGCTTCTGTTACGGAAGCTTTGTCTTCCTGATACGTTACGCCGAACCACTCTGCGTCGGTCGGAAGAACTTTTACTTCTGCTTTTCCTGCGTGCAGCAGCTCGTCGATGTAGATCGGAAGGAGGTACTCGCCTTTTACATCTCCCTCTTTCTGTGCAGAAAGGAATTCAACAAAGCCTTTCTCCAGAAGATCAATGAACTCCGGCTGCAGTCCCCACATGTTCATGGAAACAAGGGAGTTTTTGTCGATCGGATCAACCGTTCCGTCTTCTTTTTCAACGCCTGCGCCCTCTGCGGTCTTTACGATGTTTTTCGTCTCGTTGACACCGGTCAGGTTTCCGTTTTCATCAACGACGCAGACACCTCTTGTAACACCGCCGTTGTCACTTAAGGTGTTTCCAAGTACGAATCCTGCCATGGAGATCGGCATAACTTCATCCACATCATGCTCCTGTACGAGGTAGTCGTGCAGTTTTACGAACGGATCTTTTCCGTAATAGTCATCAGCATTGATAACAGCAAACGGCTCTTTTACAAGACCTTTGCAGGCAAGAACGGCCTGGCCGGTTCCCCACGGTTTGGTACGGCCTTCCGGTTTTGCAAAGCCTGCCGGCAGATCATCGAGCTCCTGGAATGCATATTCCACCTCTGTGATTTTGCTGATGCGGTTGCCGATGACTTCCTTGAAATCTTTCTCCAGATCCTTGCGGATGATGAAGACTACTTTGTTGAAGCCGGCTTCCAGTGCATCGTGGATGGAATAATCCATGATGATCTCCCCGTTTGGTCCTACTGGCTCAAGCTGTTTGATTCCCTTTCCAAATCTGCTGCCGATTCCGGCTGCCATGATCACAAGTGCTGTTTTCTTCATAGCGTTTTCCCTTTCTCTTTTCCCCTTTTTTCTCTTGTTTATTCTATCAACAATCGATCCTGTAGACCAATCGTGATTCGCAGCGTTTATTATTATGCTTCTTCCTGCATGCTGCTCAGCTTTGCGGCCTGATCGGCTGCAATCAGGCTGTCAATGATTTCATCCAGATCTCCGTCCAGAATGGAATCCAGCTTGTGAAGAGTCAGTTTGATTCTGTGATCCGTCACACGTCCCTGTGGGAAGTTGTACGTACGGATCTTCTCGGAGCGGTCTCCCGTTCCGACCTGGCTCTTTCGAAGCTCGGCCATCTCATCGTGCTGTTTCTGCTGCTCTAAGTCGTACAGACGGGCACGCAGAATCTTCAGTGCCTTGTCCTTATTCTTTAACTGTGATTTCTCATCCTGGCAGGAAATGACGATGCCGCTCGGGAAGTGGGTCAGACGGACTGCTGAGTCGGTCGTATTGACACACTGGCCGCCGTTTCCGGAAGCACGGAATACATCGAATTTGTAATCTTTCGGGTCGATCTGTACTTCGACGTCGTCCACCTCCGGCATGATCGCTACGGTCATGGTTGAGGTATGGATTCTTCCGCCGGACTCGGTTTCCGGCACACGCTGTACGCGGTGCGTGCCGCTCTCGTACTTCATCCGGGAGTACGCGCCTGCTCCGTTGATCAGAAGTGTTGCGTCTTTAAAGCCGCCGATTCCGTTTTCATCGGCGCTGGTCAGCTCTGTTTTCCAGCCGCGGCTCTCTGCGTATTTGATGTACATACGGCAGATTTCTGCGGTAAAGAGTGCCGCCTCGTCTCCGCCGGCACCTGCGCGGAACTCTACGATAACGTTCTTGTCATCGTTCGGGTCTTTCGGCAGAAGCAGGACTTTGAGCTCCTGCTCCAGCTCCTCTACGCGTTTTTTCGCATCGGAGAGCTCTTCTTTCAGCATTTCGCGCATCTCTTCGTCGGATTCCTCCTCGAGAAGCATCAGGCTCTCTTCGATGGTCTGTTTCTGTGTTTTATAGTCCTTATATGCGTCTGCGATCGGCTGGAGTTCTGCCTGCTCCTTCATCAGCTTCTGGAACTTCGCCGCATCGGCAGCGACGTCCGGCTCGCTTAACTGATTCAGTACCTCCTCGAGACGCATGAGGATATCATCAAGTTTATCAAACATAAAATGACTGCTCCTTTTTGCTGTTTTCGTCTGTTTATGATGTCATTATGGTGTCAAAATTAAAATTCATTTCTGTCAGAGTTCTTTGTGCCAGATACCGGTCACCACGCGGTCCAGGCCTGCCAGATCTTTCAGAACCTGTACATCGGCAAAGCCGTGGGTTTCCATCAGCTCCCTCACTTCATCTCCCTGATCGTATCCAATTTCAAAACAGAGCTTTCCGCCCTCTTTTAAATAGCTTCCTGCCTGCTCTGTAATCTTCCGGTAAAAGACAAGACCGTCCGCACTGCCGTCGAGTGCCATCCGCGGCTCATGGTCGCGCACCTCCGGCATCAGCGTTTCAATCACATCCGTGCGGATATACGGCGGATTGCTTGCGATCACATCGAAGGTTCCCTCGATGTTTTCAAATAAGTTGCTCTTTACGAACGATGCCCGTCCGCCCGCCTGTGCGCCGTTCTTTTCCGCAACCTGTAAGGCTTTCTCGGAGAGATCCGCGCCGATTCCCGTGCAGTCCTCTCTCGTCACAAGAAGCGATATGAGGATGCATCCCGAACCGGTGCAGAGATCGAGAATCCGTGCATCTTTTGGAAGGCCGCGGAGCGCTTCCTCCACAAGAATCTCGGTGTCCTGCCGCGGAATCAGTACATGCTCATTCACAAAAAACGGGATTCCGTAGAACCACGCCTCTCCGGTCAGCTGCTGCAGCGGAATGTGTTCGCCGCGCTTTCTGACCAGCGCTTCGTACTGCTCCTGCTGTTCTTTTGGCATTTCATCTTCACTGTGTACAAAGTAGGTGCTGTGGCTGATCCCGCAGACATGTTCCAGTAAAAGCCATGCGTCCTGCCGGGCTTCCTCCACCCCCTGCTTTTGTAAGTACAGAATAGCGGATTCCAGTGCAGATTTCAAGTTTTTTCTATCGTGCACACTCATCGGTCACGGCTCCTCATGTTCTTTCTTTTCGGTTTTGGCCGGGTACGTATAACCAAAGTTTTCGTTCAGGTACGCTCTCCAGTCAAACACAGCCTCCACAGCGGCGATCGCAACCTCTGCCATCTCGGCATCCGGCTCGCGCGTCGTCAGGTGCTGCAGCATCAGGCCCGGTTTACTGATCAGGTTGACCAGTTTATTGTCACTTTTTCCCGCCAGGCGGATAATTTCATACGAAACGCCCGCGATCACCGGAATGAGAAGCAGGCGGATCACAATTTTCAGCACCGGGGAATCGACCCGGATGAACATGAAAAAGATGATGCTGATGACGATGACGTACATAAGAAAGCTCGTTCCGCAGCGCTTGTGCTCCCGGGAACTCTTTAAGACGTTTTCCACGTTCAGTTCCAGACCGTGCTCGATGCAGTTGATGCATTTATGCTCGGCGCCGTGGTACATGAACACGCGCTGAATGTCTTCCATACGGGAAATGGCTGCCAGATAGCCGAGGAACAGTGCCACACGCACAAAGGCCTCTGCCACCGCGGTCAGTGTCGTTCCGGCTCCCGCTTTGTGCAGCAGTTCGGACAGGAAGTACGGCACCATCAGAAAGAGAACGACGGCGATGACAACGGAAAATGTGACGGTTCCGTACATCATCAGCCTGTCTGTCTTTTCTTTTTTCGCTTTCTGCTGCTCCTCTTCCTCTTTCGTCGCCGGCTTTTTCTTTTCCTCCTCCTCGGTGCGGCGCTTCTGCATAGCGACAAGAATCTCCTCGTCCGGATCCACATAGATGGTTCCATCGGATCCGTCCACGATGCCGAGCTTTCCGTCTACGCTCTCATCCAGCGGAAGCGGTGTTCCGACCAGTGCCGGAATCGCCATGGTTCTTGCAAGGATAGCGGTGTGGGAATTTAAAGAACCGTGTACGGTAACAAAAGAAAGAACTTTGTCCTTATCCATCTGTACCGTCTCAGACGGCGCAAGGTCATCTGCCACGATGATCGCCGGTTCGTCGTTTAAGGATGCGTCGGTGTCGTCTCCGTTTAAGATGGAGATCAGACGCTCGGAAATATCCTTTACGTCTGCCGCGCGCTCTCTCATGTAATCATCGTCCATGGCAGAAAACATCTGCGCAAAGTTGTCGCCTGTCGTTGCAACGGCATACTCAGCGTTGACGCCCTGGCTCTTGATAATATTCTCGACGGACTCGTTGTAGCCGTCGTCCTCCATCATCATCTGATGTACCTCGAAGATCGCTGCATTGGCCTCGCCAACCTCTTTGCATGCTTTTTCATACAGAACGCCAAGCTGTGCGATTCCTTTTGCCTTTGCTTCCTCAAACCGTGCCATCTCCGCATCCGGATTTTCTACTTTCACACGTTTTACCTGACGCTCATTCTTTTTGTATACGCGGATCTTTCCGATCGCAATGCCGGAAAATACGCTTTTTCCCTGATAAATCTGCATAAGTTTTCTCCACCTTTGTTCTCGATATCCGAATTTTCTGTCCAGACAGCCGGAGCGTGTTTAAAAAGGATTTCTTAGTTTCAGAAAGTTTTTCAAACACGCTCCTGCCGATTACTATATTGTAATTCTCCAGAGCCCCATCTCAATTCCGCTTACGCTCCATTTCGATGTGGCTTCTCGCCATATGGAATTCCAGAAAAAAGCACTCATTCATGCAAGCATGATTCGCACTTTTTTCTTCCATTCCGCATGGCTCTGTAGAATTACAAGTTCTCTTTCATGAAATTGCTGATTGCTTCGTATGCAGCATCTTCATCTGCTCCATCGAAGGTCAGGGTAACTTCTTCGCCCTGTTTTACAGCCAGTCCCATGATGCCGAAGATGGCTTTGCAGTTCATGGCTTTTCCGTCTTTTGCGATCTTGATATCACAGGAAAATTCTTTGACTGCTTTTACCAGCATTCCTGCCGGACGAGCGTGGATTCCTTCTGGATCTGTTACAACATACTTAAATTCTTTCATGATTTTTTCCTCCCATAGGATCTTTGATATTTTTATTTTACTATGTTTTCTGTCTTTTTTCTATTCTTTTATGCAGCTTTTTTCTTTAAAACTCCAAGCAGAACTGCGGATACCACTGTTCCGATGACAAGTGCCACCAGATAAAGCAGCGCATTTCCCATAACCGGTACAACGAAGATGCCGCCGTGCGGTGCCATTAAGGTACAGCCAAATGCCATGGAGAGCGCACCTGCGAGGCCAGAGCCGATGATGCAGGCCGGAAGAACGTGGATCGGGTCTGCTGCTGCGAATGGAATCGCACCCTCGGTGATGAAGGCGAGTCCCATGATGAAGTTGGTCGGACCGGATTCTCTTTCTTCTTTTGTAAATTTATCTTTGAACAGCAGGGTTGCAAGTGCAATCGCACACGGAGGAACCATACCGCCGATCATAACGGATGCCATAATGTCGTAGTTTCCTGCTGCGATGGCTGCTGTTCCGAATACGTAAGCTGCTTTGTTGAACGGGCCGCCCATGTCGATGGCCATCATGCCGCCGAGGATCATGCCAAGGATCAGCTTGCTGGATCCGCCCATGGAAGCAAGACCATTGTTCAGTACCGTGTTGACGGTTCCCATGATCGGCTCTACAATGAAGAGCATCAGAAGTCCCATCGCAAAGATACCGACTACCGGGTAAATCAGAACCGGCGCAATCTTTTCGAGTGCTTCCGGAAGTTTCTCACATGCTTTGCGGAGGCCAAGGATAATGTAGCCTGCTGCAAAACCGGCAACGAGTGCTCCAAGGAAACCGGAGGTTCCGCTCGATGCCATCATACCGCCGACAAAACCAAGGGCAAGTGCCGGCCGGTCGCCGATTGCCATGGCGATGTAGCCTGCAAGAACCGGGAGCATGAAGCCGAATGCCACGCCGCCGATCTGTTTGAACATCGCTGCAGCCGGGGTAATTGTACCGAAGTTTGATCTGGCTGCGGCATCAAGGGAGTTCATATCAACAAGAAGTCCGTCGATCAGGAATGCGATTGCGATCAGAATACCGCCGCCGACAACGAACGGAAGCATATGGGAAACACCATTCATCAGCTGGGTGTACAGCTGGTGGCCGATACCGCCGCTGTTCTTCTTCGTGCTTGCTGCGGCTGTCTGCGCATTGCCGCTCTTGTAAACCGGTGCGTTTCCGGACATCGCAAGCTCGATCAGCTCATCTGCTTTGCTGATACCGTCGGATACCTGGCGCTGAATGACTTTCTTTCCGTCGAAACGATCCATCGGAACCTGTGCGTCGGCTGCAACGATGATGCAGTCCGCATCGGCGATTTCCTGTGCAGTCAGCACGTTTTTCGCTCCGCCGGAGCCTCGTGTCTCGATTTTTACGAAGCATCCTTTTGCTTTCGCTGCTTTCTCGATTCCCTCGGCTGCCATGTAAGTGTGGGCAATACCGGTCGGGCAGGAAGTAACGGCGAGAATCTTCACCTGATTTTCTTTTGCTTCCACCGGCTCTGCAAGACGCTCATCTACGCTCTTTTTCTCTTCATCGGCGCGGTCGATAATGGCAAGGAACTCTTCCGGTGTCCTTGCGTTTCGAAGGCTCTTGGTGAACTCTTCATCCATCAGCATCATGGAAAGTTTACTTAAGACATCGAGGTGAACGTTGTCTTTCGTGTTCGGCGCTGCGATGAGGAACAGCAGGGTGACCGGCTCTCCATCGAGAGAATCAAAATCAACGCCGTTCGGGATAACCATGGCTGCAAGGCCCGGTTTGTTTACTGCATCACATTTTCCGTGCGGAATCGCAATTCCCTCTCCGATTCCTGTGGTGCTCTCTTCTTCTCTTGCGTAAACCTGTGCGCGGTACGCATCTTCGTCTGTGATCTTTCCGCTTTTGACCATCAGCGCTACGGCTGCGTCAAGCGTTTCCTGTTTGCTTTTCGGTGCGGCATCCAGTGCAATACTGCGGATGTCCAGCAAATCTGTGATTCTCATGAGACGTCCTCCCTTTTATTTTGTAATCTGTTCGTAGACAGATGCAATTTCCTCCCGGGTTGCAAGGTTTTCAGAAAAAGCACTTGCACTTCCCGCTGCGATTCCCATATGGAACGCATGGAGGTAATCTTCTTTTTCCATGTAGCCTGCCATGAATCCGGCTACCATCGAATCGCCTGCGCCGACGCCGTTGATGAGCTTTCCTTTCGGGGCCGGAGCTTCAAAGACCTCACCGGATGCGGCAACGAGAACGGCTCCTTCGCCTGCCATGGAAACCAGAACGTTCTGTGCGCCCTTTTCCTGCAGCTGTTTTGCATACGGAACAACCGACTCTCTTGTCTTTAATTCCACACCGAAAATCTCACCGAGCTCGTGATTGTTCGGTTTGATGAGGAACGGGTGGTACGGCAGAACCTTCATCAGCAGATCACGGGTCGCGTCTACGACGATGCGGACGCCCTTGCCGTCGAGCATTTCCATAATTTTCTGATAGGCATCATCTGCCATGGATGACGGGATGCTGCCTGCGAGGAAGAGAACGTCGCCCTCGCCGAGTGCGGAAAGCTGTTTCATCAGCTCTTCCACTTTTTTCTCCGGGATTTCGGGTCCCTGTCCGTTGATCTCAGTTCCGTCAATGCTCTTTAATTTGACGTTGATGCGGGAATATCCTTCTTCCAGCCAGATGCAGCCGTTTTTAATTCCCATCTGGTCGAGCCGTCCCGCGATTTCTTTTCCGGTAAAGCCTGCCAGAAATCCGAGCGCTGTGCTCTCAATTCCAAGGTTTCCAAGTACGGTCGATACGTTGATTCCTTTTCCGCCCGGAAGCATCAGCTCGGAGCTTGTGCGGTTGGTAAGGCCGAGCTTGAAGTCTTCCACCGATACAATGTAGTCCAGAGACGGATTGAATGTCACTGTATAAATCATATTTCCCTCCTGCTTTATTTTGATCATGTTTGCTTTGATGAGCTTATTATATCGTCATATTCATTCAAAATCAATCATTAATATTTCATGAATTTTACCTTCTCTTTTTGTCGCATTTGCATAAGTTTAGAGTTTTATGACGGATTTCCCCGTTTTATCGCCCTGTTTTGACCGAGTTTGACTGATCGTCATCTTTTCTTCCTTGTCACGCATCGATCACTTTATTCTCTCCATTTCGGTCATTTTTTATCAGACACTTTCTTTCTGTTCTCATTTTTGTACTTTACTTTTTCCGGATTTAGTACTAAAGTGAAGAGAAATCAAAAAAAGAATTTCCAGAAGAGGTGATTTTATTTGAAACGATACTATATTCTTCACTATTTTGATCCCGCCAATGTGGGCAGTTTTCTGCTTGTCTCACTGCTCGGCCTGATTCTGGTGCTTGCCCTTGTGCTTCTGATTGCAAAATTGCAGATTCAGCGGCAGCTAAAAGAGGAGACAGAGGAAAAAGCGAAAAAAATACGCCGGAAGAAACACCAGCGCAGGCAGTATCAGGTTGTGGAAAGCTTTTATGAGCTGGTTTTCTCCGGCACTTCGATTCTTCTCTTCCTCTCCCTCTATTACATTATCGATGAGCGTCTGCCGCAGATTTCGATGTACTGGGAGAAATATCAGGATGTGGTGCTTCTTGTCTTTATCGTGCTCTCCGTCTTTCTGACGAGCTGGCTCGATGTGGTTCTGGTAAAGCTCACGCACCTTGACCCGGAGCAGAAGGCGTCGGTGCGGCTGATTTCGGTCTTCTATATTGTACTGATTCTTCTGTACATCCGCTTTATCTACGAGGACACGAATTACGACGGCCTGATTCTCTATTTTCTGACACTGACGGTCGGCCGTTTCCTGTATTTCGACTTTACGGTCAAGAGTTTTCTTGAAACGATGCGGGGCGTGTTGGAAAATCTACCGCTTCTTGTCATCATGAGCGCCTACTCCGGTTTCGTGTGCTGGTATGGGTTCCATGTCGGCTTTCTGCTGAAATCAAATGGTGTCATTTTGAGCACCTTTCTTGCCCATCTGTTTATGGACTGCTCGATCTTTCTGCTCCACAAGACAGGAATTTTAAAGCATGTGATACGAAAAATTTAAAACCGGCATTTTTTTACCAGCCATATATTAAAAGCTCTGCAGATCAGAATTTTGCATTTTCTGTTCTGCAGAGCTTTTCTTATTTAACGTTCTTTTTTACATGCCAAACAGCAGTGCAAAGCCATGTACGACAAAAGCTGCCAGCCAGGCGATCACACACTGTGAAACGACAACACCGGCTGCCCATCTGCCGCCAAGCTCCCGCTTGATGGAAGCGACTGCCGCCACACACGGCGTATAGAGGAGGCAGAAAACCAGAAGGCTTAATGCGGAAACCGGTGTCAGGATTTCGGTCAGCTGCGCGGTCGTGCCGAACAGTACGGAAAGTGTGGAGACGACACTCTCCTTTGCCATAAATCCGGTTAGAAGGGCGGTCGATACTCTCCAGTCTCCAAATCCAAGCGGCCGAAAAACCGGGGCGAGACGGCCGGAGACAACGGCGAGAATGCTGTCCTTGGAGTCCTCCACGACATTGAGATGCGTTCCAAAGGTCTGTAAAAACCAGATCACAATCGTGGCAACAAAAATGACGGTGAATGCCCGCTGCAGGAAGTCTTTTGCCTTATCCCACAAAAGCTGTCCGACATTTTTTGCCCCCGGCATGCGGTAGTTTGGAAGCTCCATGACAAACGGAACGGCTTCTCCCTGGAATAAAGTTCCCTGCATCAGCATCGCCATCAGGACAGCCATGAAGATACCACCGAAATACAGAAGAACCATCACAAGGGCACTGTATTTCGGGAAGAATGCGGCGGTAAAGAACGCGTAAATCGGAAGTTTTGCCGAACAGCTCATAAACGGAGTTAATAGGATCGTCATTTTCCGGTCACGCTCGGAAGGCAGGGTGCGGCTCGCCATGACGCCCGGCACGGTACAGCCAAAACCGACCAGCATCGGCACGATACTGCGGCCGGAGAGGCCGATTTTCCGGAGCAGCTTATCCATCACAAATGCCACGCGCGCCATATAGCCGCTGTCTTCCAGAATGGACAGGAAGAAAAACAGGGTGACGATGATCGGAAGGAAGCTTAAGACACTTCCGACGCCGTTAAAAATACCGTCAATCACAAGGGAATGAAGCACCGGATTGACGCCCCATGCTTTCATGGCGCTGTCCACGAGCTCGGTCAGTTTTCCGATCAGAACCTCCAGCACACTCTGCAGCGATGCTCCGATCACATGGAAGGTCAGGAAAAAGACAGCCGCCATAATCCCGGCAAAACATGGCAGAGCCGTATATTTTCCGGTCAGCACACGGTCAATTTCTGTGCTCCGCACATGCTCGCGGCTCTCTTTTGGTTTTACCACGGTCTCACGGCAGACTTTTTCAATAAAATTAAAACGCATATCCGCAATCGCCGCCGCGCGGTCCAGGCCGCGCTCCGTCTCCATCTGACAGACGATATGCTCGAGCATCTCTTTCTCGTTTTCATCGAGGGCCAGCTGCTCCAGGATCAGCGCATCGCCCTCTGCCAGCTTGCTCGCCGCAAACCGCACCGGAATATCCGCCCTTGCGGCGTGATCCTCGATCAGATGCATGATCGCATGCAACGCACGGTGGACGGCACCGCCGTGGTCATTCGCCTCACAGAAGTCCTTTCTGCCCGGTTTTTCCTGGTATTTGGCCACATGGACAGCATGGGCAACCAGTTCCTCGATTCCCTCGTTTTTTGCAGCGGAAATCGGGATAACCGGGATGCCAAGTCTCTCTTCCATCTGGTTCACGAGCACAGAACCGCCGTTTTCGCGTACCTCATCCATCATGTTGAGGGCCAGTACCATCGGAACGTCGAGTTCCATCAGCTGCATCGTCAGATACAGGTTTCGTTCGATATTTGTCGCATCTACAATATTGATGATGCCGCGCGGATGCTCGTTCAGAACGAAATTCCGGGTGACGATCTCTTCGCTTGAATACGGCGACATCGAATAAATGCCGGGAAGATCGGTGACCAGCGTGTTTTTCTGGCCGCGGATTTCACCGTCCTTCCGGTCTACGGTCACGCCGGGGAAGTTTCCGACGTGCTGGTTGGATCCCGTTAATTGGTTGAACAGGGTGGTCTTACCGCAGTTCTGGTTTCCTGCCAGCGCAAAGGACAACAGCTCTCCTTCCGGCAGCGGATGCTCCTCTGCCTTATTGTGGTACTTTCCGCCCTCTCCAAAGCCGGGATGCGGAATTGCTTTCGCATCCGGCTGCTCTTTTTCTTTTACAGCGTCCCGCATCTCATCAATGGCAATCCGTCCGGCATCGGCGAGGCGGAGTGTCAGTTCATAGCTGTGAATCCGCACTTCCACAGGGTCTCCCATCGGTGCATACTTTACCATCGTCACTTCCGCCCCCGGAATGATTCCCATATCTAGGAAGTGCTGCCGCAGCGCGCCCTCTCCTCCTACCGTGCGGACGGTCGCTGTTTTGCCGATCGGCAGTTCTTTCAGTGTCATATATTTCACTCCTTATTGATTCTCATTATCAATAGTAAGTATATGACACAATTCGACTGCGGTCAAGCAATTGCCATTATTTCTCTTTTTGTTTTTCTTCGAGCTTCTTCTGTACACTCGGAAACAGCTCCAGATCCGTGTGTGGGATTGCCTGGGCCGCTTTCATCATAGAGATGAAAGCGGCGACCTGGCCGAACTGGATGTAGACCATCTCGTCCAGAATGCGGTCAATATCGTCGATGCAGGTCCGATCCAGCAGGATTTTTTCTGCTCCCGCAAGCGACGTATTTCCGGCGCAGATCAGGCGGCTGCGGTCCATATCCGGGTACATGCCGATCGTGATGGCGGATTCCTTTGAAACGTGCTTTCCAAATGCACCAGCCGCGTAAAACCGGTCAATTTCTTCCATGGAAATGCCGGATTCACGCATCATGTACTCAACCATCGTGTAGGCCGCTGACTTTGTACGAAGGAATTCGGCGATATCACTCTGATAGAAGCACAGCCCTTCACTATATTCAACGCACCACTCTCCCGTCTCCGGGTCTTCCTTGATCTTTTCGGACCGCTCCGGCTGCAGGGTACCGAACAGGTTGATCCAGCCATTTAGGAATAATTCCGCGAGCAGATCGATAATGCCGGAACCGCAGATGCCCTTTGGCTTACCCTCTCCGATTACATGGCACTGGATTTTCCCGTCTTCTATTTTTACCGTATCAACAGCGCCTTCTGCAGCTCGCATGCCGGTTTTGACCACGCCGCCCTCGAGCGCCGGACCGGCAGCGCCTGCGCCGCAGAGCAGAAATTCCCGGTTTCCGACGACAAGCTCGCCGTTCGTTCCGATATCAAAAAAAACGCTGATCGTTTCTTTTTTATAGAGTTCCGTTGCGATCATACCGCTTAATATATCACCGCCCAGGTAATTGGATTTTCCCGGCACGCAGTAGACACATCCCTTCATGGGAAATCCCATCTCTTTCGCCGGAAGGAATCCGACGCGGTCTGCGCGCACGGCGTACGGGGATGAAAAGACGCAGAACGGATCCAGTCCCAGCAGGAAATGGATCATCGTTGTGTTGCCGGATACGACCATTGAGAGAACATCCGACGGCGCAATTCCTGTCTTTTGGCGAAGTTTTTCAAAGAGCAGTGTAAATGTCTCCATCGTACACGCACGGATGTCCTGCAGTACCTCCGGTTTATCCTTACAGGCAAAGATTCTCGTCAGAATATCGGTTCCATAGGCAGTCTGGCGGTTGTATTCGCTCTCCTCGGCAAGCACAGTACCGTCGCTGCAGTTTACCAGGCGCACAACGACGGTCGTACTTCCAAGATCAGCGGCATAGCCGTAATGCTCTGCTGCTGTAGCGCCCGCTTCCAGATCAACCGCCTGCCAGATGCTTCCATTCCATGCGAGGGAAACCGTTATGTTATAGTCTGCCTCATCGCAGATGGGATACAGTTTCTGCAGCGCTGGAAGGGTAAATGATGCGGTGATTCCTTTCTCTTTTAATGCATCCAGTATCCGCATCTGGCTGGAGCGGGCGTCCTCCTCCGTCGGCGGGACTAACTCCAGATACCGTTTCTGTGTTATTCCTCTATTCATTATTACTTCCTCATTTCCTGATCATTTTTCTGTTTCTTATTGTAGCACTTTTCTCTTTTCCAGAGAACTTATTTTTTTCACATTTTTACTACATTTCCATCACAGATTCCCATTATACTGCAAAGCATAGAAACAAAAAAGGAAGCAAACAAAACCGGAAGCCGATTCCGGAACACAGTTTAAAATACAGATACCAGAAAGGAAGTATTTATTATGATGGACTACAGAAACAACTACAATAACGAAAACGAAACCAATAATGAGAACATGATGGCAGCAGAGCAGAACAGCTTCAACGGAAAGAAACCTTCTTCCAAAAACAAAAAAGCTGCTAAGCTTGCAAAAAAAATCGGAGCCATCGCCTTAAGCGCAGTTCTGTTCGGCGGTGTTGCCGGCGGTACCTTCCAGGCAGTCAACCACTTTGCCGGAAGCACGACAGCCACTGCAACAACAACCACTGCACAGCAGACGACTTCCAACAGCAGCCTCTTAAAAGCCGCTGCCACATCCTCAAGCTCCACTTCCACCGGAACGATGGATGTTTCCACGATTGCGAAAAACGCAATGCCGTCGATCGTCTCCATCACAAACCAGTCCGTACAGGAAGTACAGAACTACTTCAGCATGTTCGGTTACGGTGCCCAGACTCCGCAGACCGAGGAGACCACAAGCTGCGGTTCCGGTATCATCATCGGAAAAAATGACACCGAGCTTCTGATCGTCACCAATAACCATGTAGTAGAAGATGCCGATACTCTTTCTGTTAGTTTTGTAAACAATCAGGTCTGCAAGGCAAATATCAAAGGTACCGATGCCGATAACGATCTTGCCGTCATCGCCGTTCCGCTCTCCGAGATCCCGGATGACACGATGAGCAGCATCGCTGTTGCCACGATGGGCGATTCTGATTCCGTTGAGGTCGGCGAGCAGGTCGTTGCGATCGGCAACGCACTCGGCTACGGCCAGTCCGTTACGACCGGTATCATCAGTGCTGCAAACCGTGTGATCGACAGCGATTCCTCTTCTGACGGAAGCTCCGATGGAACAACGGCAGATACTTCTTCCACTGATACAACCGGAAAGACCTACTTACAGACCGATGCAGCCATCAACCCTGGCAACAGCGGCGGCGCTCTTCTGAACATGAACGGAGAGGTCATCGGTATCAACTCCGCAAAACTTGCTTCTACAGAGGTAGAGGGCATGGGCTATGCAATCCCGGTCTCCCGTGTTTCCGATATCATTGAAAATCTGATGAATGAGCAGACCAGAACAAAGGTTGCCGCAGAAGATCAGGGAACGATCGGCATCAAATGCCTCGATGTCAGCAGCCAGATCCAGCAGGCATACAATATGCCGGCCGGCATCTATATCTCCGAAGTAACCTCCGGCGGTGCCGCTGAAAATGCAGGTCTGAAATCCGGATACGTTCTGACCAGCTTTGACGGACATTCCATCACCTCCACCAGCGAGCTGAAATCCCTGCTGCAGTATTACTCTGCCGGCGAAACCGTCGAGGTGGAAGTACAGGTTCCAGACAACGGATCCTATGAGACAAAGACCTTCTCCCTGACCCTCGGAACGAGCACCAGCTCTTCAGATGATCAGCAGAGCGATTCCCAGCAGAATGCGGGTTCATCCCGCTCTGCAGAGGGAGGAAATACCCTGACCTCCGCTACTCCTTCGATCTGACTGCCCGCTCTCCCGTGAAAGAAATCCATAAATAAAAAACATCATAAGCATGAAAGAAAGGCCCCGAAACATAACTCCAATGTTTCGGGGCCTTTCTCCTATTCTCTTAATCCATTTCTTATTTTTCTGCTCCTGCAACTGCCTCGCGGGCTGCTTTCTCTTCCGGATCTTCATCCAGAATGGAGAATGCAATATTGGTTGCATGGTCCGCGACACGCTCGAGTCCGGATACAAGATCGGAGAAGATCATGCCGGCTTCCGGCGTACATTCGTTGCGGGTCAGACGCTCTACATGCTTCTGCTGCAGATCCCGCTCCTCCTGATCAATGGAATTTTCAATATCAATGATCTCCTGCAGGTGCTGCAGATCATTCTTTGCAAACATTTCGATCGACTCATCGAGAATTTTTAATACCATATCCAGCATCTCGGAAAGATCCAGTTCGCCCTGTTTGCTGAAGGTCACATTGTCATTCGTCATCTGCACAGCAGAATCTGCGACATTCTCGGCATGATCACCAATCCGCTCAATATCATTGACCACATGGAACAGCGCACCGATGCGCATAACGTCTGATGTCGGCAGCGATGCCTGATTTAAGTGAACCAGATAGTTCGTAATCTCTTTGTTCAGGAAATTAATATTTTCCTCGACACGGTAGACCTCGTCGATTTCTTTCTGATCGCGGGTCACCAGCGTATTCATCGCGCGAATCAGGTTGGTCTCTGCCATCTGTGCCATACGCTCCATCTCACGGACAGCCTGCAGAACTGCAGTCGTCGGGGACATCGCATGTTTCGAGCTGATGTAGGCAAGCTCGAACTTTTTGTCTTCCTCGTCATTTCCGCGGATGATAAAGTACGTTGCCTTCACCAGAAGCGGGGTAAACGGCAGCATCAGGAGTACCTGGCATACTTTGATGATCGAGTTTGCATTTGCGATCATACGGCCTGCTTCGTTTCCGGAAATACCCATAAAGAAGTCAACTACCTGATTTCCAAACAGCAGGAAAATAATGGAGCAGACAATCGTTCCGGAAATGTTGAACAACAGGTGGACACATGCCGCACGTTTTGCATCTTTTTTGCAGCCGAAGCTGGCAAGAATCGCGGACATCGTACATCCGATGTTGCATCCAAGCATCATAAACAGACAGATCGGAAGTCCCATCAAGCCCTCTCTTGCAAGAAGCATGATGATTCCGACCGTTGCAGAGTTACTCTGCAGAATCGCGGTAGCCACCCAGCCGACTAAGAACGCAAGAAACGGATTGGTCAGGGATCCGAGGGCGTTGACGACTGCCGGGATCTCTTTTGCTTCGTTCAGGGCTCCTGAGATACCGGAGATACCCATAAACAGAATACCAAATCCCAAGATAACCTCGCCGAGACGGCTGATCGTCAGATTGTTCTTTACGAACATAACCATCAGAACACCGATGATGACAAACAGCGGCGCGATATCCGCAAGGTCAAACGCAATCAGCTGTCCGGTAACTGTCGTACCGATGTTTGCTCCGAGGATAATTCCAGGAGCCTGTGCCAGTTTCATCAGACCGGAGTTTACGAAGCTGACCACCATAACGGTTGTAGCGTTGGAGGACTGAATCAGCGCGGTAAAGAAAATACCGACCAGAAGACCGATCACACGGTTCTTCGTAAATACCTCCAGAATGCTTCTCATCTTGGATCCGGCAACCTTCTGCAGTCCTTCACTCATCAGCTTCATTCCATATAAGAAGAAGCCCAGACCGCCCATCAAAGACACTATTACACTCATATTCTTTTTTCTTCCTTGTCTTTTTCTGATGTCTTTTCAAAATCCCTGTCAAAGCATTTTCGTGTTTTGGTCTCAATATTTTACATTTACTTAACGCAGATTTTACAAGACACCTTTTTTATCATAAAAGAAATCATGACATTTGTCTATAGAAAAATTAAAAATTTCGACAAGAAATTTTCAGATTCTTTTCGTTTCTTTCTTGCATTCTACTTGATAATATTGTAACATTTAGGATGTTTCCATATTATGAGGCGACATTTCCGCCTACAAAATTCAAAAGGAGAGAAAACTATGGAAAAGTTTAGCAAGCTGATGGAAAACACATTCAAGCTGCGGGAAAATGGAACAACGGTCAAAACCGAGATCATCGCCGGTGTCACCACGTTCATGACGATGGCGTACATTCTTGCCGTCAACCCGAACATCCTTTCCTCCACCGGCATGGACCACGGCGCTGTCTTTACCGCAACGGCTCTGGCAGCCTTCCTTGGCACCCTGCTCATGGCACTTTTCGCCAATTATCCATTCGCTCTGGCACCAGGAATGGGCCTCAACGCCTATTTCGCCTACACCGTTGTTCTCGGCTACGGATATAGCTGGCAGGCAGCCCTGACCGCCGTTTTTGCAGAAGGTATCATCTTTATTGTACTTTCTCTGACCAACGTCCGTGAGGCGATCTTCAACTCCATTCCGGTCAGCCTGAAATCTGCAGTCAGCGTCGGCATCGGTCTGTTCATCGCATTCATCGGACTTCAGAATGCAAAAATTGTACTGCCGAACTCTTCAACCGTGGCAGGCCTCTATTCCCTGTCTTCCTACAATGCCAACCTGCAGTCTGCAGCCACATTAAACGGAACAGAGTATGTGGCAGGAACGTTTAACGATGTCGGAATCACCGTTCTGCTCGCAGTCATCGGTGTTATCCTCACCGCCGTTCTTGTCGTACGCAATGTAAAGGGAAACATCCTCTGGGGAATTCTTGCAACCTGGATCCTCGGCATGATCTGCCAGGCATGCGGTCTCTACGTTCCGAACCCGGCAAACGGCTTCTACAGCCTGTTCCCGGATTTTTCCAACGGACTTTCCATTCCAAGCCTTGCCCCGATTTTCGGAAAACTGGATTTCTCCATTCTGAAAACAGGCGAGTTCTTCGTGATCATGTTTGCATTCCTGTTTGTCGATATGTTTGATACCATCGGAACTCTGATCGGTGTATCTTCCAAGGCAAACATGCTCGACAAAAACGGAAAACTTCCGCGCATCAAGGGCGCGCTGATGGCAGATGCTGTTGCTACCTGCGCAGGTGCTGTTCTTGGTACTTCTACCACAACGACTTTCGTTGAGAGTGCTTCCGGCGTTTCCGAAGGCGGCCGTACCGGTCTTACCGCTGTTACCACTGCAATCCTCTTCGGCCTCGCTCTGTTCCTCTCCCCGATCTTCCTTGCCATCCCGTCCTTTGCAACGGCTCCGGCACTGATCGTGGTAGGCTTCTACATGCTGACCAACGTAGTCAACATTGATTTCAGCGATCTTTCCGAGGCGATTCCGTGCTACATCTGCATCGGAGCTATGCCGTTCTTCTACAGCATTTCCGAAGGTATTGCCATGGGAGTTATCTCCTACGTTGCAATCCAGATCCTGAGCGGAAAAGCAAAAGAAAAAAAGATCAGCGTGATCATGTACATCCTGGCTGTTCTGTTTATCTTAAAATACCTTCTTCTGTAATGGCTTTTTAACGATACAGAACCGCATAAAAAGGCTCCTGTCCCACAGATTTTATTCTGTGAAACAGGAGCTCTTTTTATGCTCTGAATCAAAAATTTTTATTCTGCCAGGGTCCGGTAAAAGCAGGTGCGGTTTCCGGTGTGGCAGGCTGCGCCGACCTGTTCTACTTTGGCAAGGATTGTATCGTTGTCGCAGTCGATCAGAAGCTGTTTTACATACTGCACATGGCCGGAGCTCAGTCCCTTCGTCCAGAGCTCATTGCGGCTTCTGCTCCAGTACGTCATTTTTCCAAGGCGCAGTGTCGTCTCAAACGCTTCTTCATTCATGTAGGCGAGCATCAGCACTTCGTCATTTTCCGCATCCTGTACAACAACCGGAACCATGCCGTCGCTGTTTGTCTTAAAATCCGCCCAGGTAAAATCACATTTTAATGCTTGTTTCATCTCTTGTTCTCCTCTTTTTCTGCTCTTACAGGCTGCCCTTGGTCGAGAGCACGCCGGCAATTCTCGGATCGAAGGAAGTTGCCTCATCGAGTGCCTTCGCAAATGCTTTGAACATCGCCTCGATGATGTGGTGGTTATTTCCGCCGTCAAGCACTTTGATATGCAGATTCATCTGCGCCGCATAGGAAACGGCGTAGAAGAATTCTTTTACCATCTCTGTGTCAAATTCGCCAACACGGTCAACGGTAAAGTCACAATCCATCACAAAATATGGTCTTCCAGACAGATCAATCGCACATAACATTAATGTCTCATCCATTGGAAGCATAAATGATCCATAACGTTTGATCCCTTTCTTATCTCCAACGGCCTGTTTGATCGCTTCTCCAAGTACGATTCCGACATCTTCGATCGTATGATGGCAGTCTACATAGAGATCTCCCTCAACTTCCACATCAAGATCAAAAAATCCGTGACGTGCAAATGCATTTAACATATGGTCAAAAAAACCGATTCCTGTATGGATATTTCCATTTCCATTTCCATCAAGATCAATGGAAAGTTTGATCTTTGTCTCACTTGTATTTCTCTCAATTGATGCACTTCTACTCATATTTTTATCCTTCCTGGTTATCTTCAAATCTTACTTTCATGGAATTAGCATGTGCTGTCAGCTGTTCCTGATTCGCAAAGAATTCGATGTCTTTGTGTACTGGCTCTAAGGCTTCTCTTGAATAGTAGATGACACTTGATTTCTTGATGAAATCATCAACACTTAATGGAGAGAAGAATTTTGCTGTTCCATTTGTTGGAAGTACGAGGTTTGGTCCTGCAAAATAATCTCCTAAAGGTTCACAGCTGTATGCTCCGATAAAGATCGCTCCTGCATTCTTGATCCTTGTCATAACATCAAATGGATTTGCTGTCATGATCTCCATATGTTCAGATGCAATGGCATTTGCTGTATCGATCGCTTCTTTCATATCACTTGCAACAAGAATATATCCGAAAGAATCTAGAGATTTCTCCATGATTTCTTTTCTTGATAACTGATTTAAGAATCCATCGATCTCATCAGATACTTTATGTGCTAATTCTTCACTTGTTGTAACAAGGATCGCACTTGCCATCTCATCATGTTCTGCCTGTGAAAGTAAGTCTGCTGCCACATATCTTGGGTTTGCTGTCTCATCTGCTAAAACTAAGATCTCACTTGGTCCTGCGATGGAATCGATGCTTACATTTCCATAAACTGCTTTTTTCGCTAATGCAACAAAAATGTTACCTGGTCCTACGATCTTATCTACTTTTGGAATAGACTCTGTTCCAAATGCCATCGCTGCGATTGCCTGTGCTCCACCAACTTTATATACTTTTGTTGCTCCAGCTTCTTTTGCTGCCACTAATGTATTTGCTGTAACTTTTCCATCTTTTCCAGGAGGTGTTGTCATGATGATATTTTTCACTCCTGCAACATGTGCTGGAACAATGTTCATTAAAACAGAAGATGGATAAACTGCTTTTCCACCTGGTACATAGACACCACAAGTTTCCATTGGTGTTACTTTCTGTCCAAGCATTACTCCGTCTTCTCTTGTCTCAAACCAGCTCTTCTGAATCTGTTTTTCATGGAAATCACGAATATTCTTGATCGCTTTGCGGATAACTTTGATCAATTCATCGTCCACTTCTTCGTAAGCTTCCTTAATTTCTTCTTCTGTAACTAAAATATTCTCTGCATTGATCTCTGCTTTATCAAACTGTGCTGTATAATCAAAGACAGCTTTATCTCCATTATCTCTGACATTTTTGATGATCGCATCGACTTTATCCTGAAAATCCCCATAGTTTGTAGGACTTCTTTTTAATAAATCTGATAAAATATTTGCAATGGAATCTTTGTTAACTTTTACTATTCTCATGTTT
>ERZ825670.1488-NODE-1488-length-25345-cov-8.067102_pt1 | contig 25345 bp, 20 predicted proteins | sample MGYA00519929_ERZ825670 | MGnify/ENA primary metagenome ERZ825670 (study PRJEB31778, sample SAMEA3449207) | human gut metagenome | biome: human gut; feature: human-associated habitat; material: faeces | place: United Kingdom | collected 2010/2012 ...
CGGACAAGGAGCAGCTGCGCCGGAACTTCAACACGCTGGTCACGGCGCTGGATGTGGACAGCGTGGCCTGCACGCAGGAGAACATCGTGGCCGGCACCTACTCGATCGCCCGCCCCTTCCTGCTGATCTCCGGCCCCGCTACCGATGATGTGGCCCAGGCGTTCCTAGGCTACGCAATGTCCGCAGAAGGCCAGGCCGTGGTCGCCGAGCACAAGTACATCCCCGTCGCCTAAGCACAGCGGAAGCGACAAAACGTCCGAAGAGGGAAAATAAAGGTGCGGGCTGCATCAGCCCGCACCTTTCGGGCGGTCTTGAGGAGAGCATCTCTCAACAAAGAAAGGGAGACGGAATCGGATGAAAAAAATGAGAAAAGCGATGGAATGGGTCGTGGAGAGCGGCTTCTTCCTCTGCGCAGCCGCCGCCGTGCTGGCGCTTTCCGTGATCGTGATCTTCCTGCTGATCCAGGGCATACCGGCCTTTCAAGAGATCGGCGTGTGGAAGTTCGTCACCGGCATGACCTGGCAGCCCTCCGCCGATGAATACGGCATCGCCCCGATGATCGCGGCGTCGCTGCTGGCCACGGCGGGCGCGGCGCTGCTCGGCGGGCTGATCGGCCTGATGTGCGCGCTGCTGCTGGCGGACGTGAATCAGGACGGCCTGCGGAACGCACAGGATTTGCAGCGGCTGTACGAACAGCTGACGGGTACTGCCTGAAACAAAAGATTCCGCAATGCGGAACAAAAATTCCGTTATGCGGTGTCCGCCGCGTTGACGGAATACGGTAAAAATCGGTAAAATGTGAATAGGGCGAATGTTGCCCTATCACTTTTATACTTCGTTATTCCGTAAAAAGAACAACGAGCAAAAAATGAAAAAGGAAAGGAAACAACACACATGAGAGTGAAACATTCTCTAAAGCGGCTGACTTCGCTGCTGCTGTGTCTGGTCATGCTGATGCAGACAGTGGTAGTGGCATCGGCAGCTGGGTTCAACCCCAAAGCTGAGACGCCTGAACCTACGGCGGCAGATGCCTTCGAGTTCAGCAAAGGAACGATCACGGATTATGTCGGCAGCGACACCAACGTGGTCATTCCCGCCGCCATTGACGGCACGCCTGTTACCTCAATCGGACAGGCCGCGTTTATGGACAAGAGCATCGAAAATGTTGTGATCCCCAGCACTGTTAAGTATGTGGGCGACTACGCTTTCGATGCGTGCGACGATCTGAACAGCCTGTATTTCTATGGCGATGTCCCGAGCAATCTGGATAGTGCCACTTATGATATGGATACGAGTGTCACCATTTACTGCAAGAATACGTATCAGAGCGACTATGAGTATGAAGTAGGCGATTACTTCTCCGTGTCCGGCGGCATTAAGAGCACGCTGGAAGACCCCGCCTAGGGAAGTATCATTGTCCCTGAATCGTTTCATCGCCTTATCCGTAGCAAGCGGATATTTCAGAATGGTTCGGAATCGCTACCAACCTTGCTTTCCGTGATAACCCTTGTGGGCAGGAAGTTCGTGGCGCACCTTCATCCGGCTGGGGTTTTCACCCCCGATCAGGAATGTACCTGTTGAATGTTTATTCGATTTTCAAGGTTCACGAGGGCGTCTGTTTTGTCCCTCAATAGGTAGCCAGCGAGAAGGCCCATTTTTTAACCCCCTGAACGAAAAATTTCAAAAAATTTTTTGAGCACGAAAAAAGCCGCTGATTTCATTTCGAAACCAGCGGCTTGATTTGCGATGTGTTCAGCTGAAAATGGGCAAAAAAATAACGGTCACACAATCCAAAGGGACTGTGTGACCGTATTTATATCAGTTGTTTTGCCTACGCTGTTTGCGTCAACTTCTTATTGGCGCTGTTCGCGGATGGCAGCCTGAGCGGCGGCCAGACGGGCGATGGGCACACGGAAGGGAGAGCAGGACACATAGTCCAGACCCACCTTGTGGCAGAACTCCACGGAGGAGGGATCGCCGCCGTGCTCGCCGCAGATGCCCAGATGCAGCTCGGGGCGGGTGGCGCGGCCCATCTTGCAGGCCATATCCACCAGCTTGCCGACGCCGGTCTGATCCAGCTTGGCAAAGGGATCGCTCTCGTAGATCTTCTTGTCGTAGTAGGCGCCCAGGAACTTACCGGCGTCGTCACGGCTGAAGCCGAAGGTCATCTGGGTCAGGTCGTTGGTACCGAAGGAGAAGAACTCGGCCTCGGTGGCGATCTGATCGGCGGTCAGGGCAGCGCGGGGGATCTCGATCATGGTGCCCACCAGATACTTCATCTTCATACCGGCGTTGGCCAGCTCCTCGTCAGCGGTCTTGACCACCACATCCTTGACGTACTTCAGCTCCTTGACCTCGCCCACCAGCGGGATCATAATCTCGGGCTCCATCTTCCACTCGGGGTGCTTTTTCTGCACGTTGATGGCGGCGCGGATGACGGCACGGGTCTGCATCACGGCGATCTCGGGGAAGGTGACGGCCAGACGGCAGCCGCGGTGACCCATCATGGGGTTGAACTCATGCAGGGAGGCGATGATGGCCTTGATCTCGGCCACGGACTTGTTCATATCCTTGGCCAGCAGCTCGATATCGGCCTCCTCGGTGGGAACGAACTCGTGCAGAGGGGGATCCAGGAAACGGATGGTGACAGGGTAGCCTTCCATGGCCTCGTAGATGCCCTCGAAGTCGCCCTGCTGCATGGGCAGCAGCTTGGCCAGCGCCTTCTCACGCTGCTCCACGGTGTCGGAGCAGATCATCTCACGGATGGCGGCGATACGGTCACCCTCGAAGAACATATGCTCGGTACGGCACAGGCCGATACCCTCGGCGCCCAGCTCACGGGCCTTGGCGGCGTCGTGGGGGGTGTCGGCGTTGGTGCGGACCTTCAGGCGGCGATACTTGTCGGCCCAGCTCATGATGCGGCCGAAGTCGCCGCCCACGCTGGCATCCACGGTAGGCATAGCGCCGTCATAGATGTTGCCGGTGGAGCCGTCCAGGCTCAGCCAGTCGCCCTCGTGATAGGTCTTACCGGCCAGAGTGAACTGCTTGTTGGCCTCGTCCATATTGATGGCGCCGCAGCCGGAGACGCAGCACTTGCCCATACCACGGGCCACAACGGCGGCGTGGGAGGTCATACCGCCGCGAACGGTCAGGATGCCCTGGGCGGCCTTCATGCCCTCGATATCCTCAGGAGAGGTCTCCAGACGAACCAGAACCACCTTCTCGCCGCGGGCAGCCCATTCCTTGGCGTCCTCAGCGGTGTACACGATCTTGCCGCAGGCAGCGCCGGGAGAGGCGGGCAGAGCCTTGCCAACGGGGGTGGTGGCCTTCAGGGCCTTGGGGTCGAACTGGGGGTGCAGCAGGGTGTCCAGATTGCGGGGATCGATCATGGCAACGGCCTGCTGCTCGGAGATCATGCCCTCGTCCACCAGATCGCAGGCGATCTTCAGGGCGGCGGGAGCGGTACGCTTGCCGTTGCGGCACTGCAGCATATACAGCTTGCCGTGCTCCACGGTGAACTCCATGTCCTGCATGTCGCGGTAGTGATCCTCCAGAATGCCGCAGACCTTCACGAACTCGTCGTAGGCCTCGGGGAACTTCTCGGCCATCTCGGCGATGGGCATGGGGGTACGGACACCGGCCACCACGTCCTCGCCCTGGGCGTTGGTCAGGAACTCGCCCATCAGCTTCTTGGCGCCGGTGGCGGGGTCACGGGTAAAGGCAACGCCGGTGCCGCAGTCGTCGCCCATGTTGCCGAAGGCCATAGACTGGACGTTGACGGCAGTACCCCAGGAGTAGGGGATATCATTGTCGCGGCGGTACACGTTGGCGCGGGGGTTGTCCCAGGAACGGAACACGGCCTTGATGGCGCCGATCAGCTGCTCCTTGGGGTCGGTGGGGAAGTCCTCGCCGATCTTGGCCTTATACTCGGCCTTGAACTGCATGGCCAGCTCCTTCAGGTCGTTGGCGTCCAGCTCCACGTCCTGGGTCACGCCCTTCTTCTCCTTCATGGCGTCGATGAGCTGCTCGAAGTACTTCTTGCCCACCTCCATGACCACGTCGGAATACATCTGGATAAAGCGGCGATAGCAGTCCCATGCCCAGCGGGGGTTGTTGGACTTGGCGGCGATGACGGCCACCACGTCCTCATTCAGACCCAGATTCAGGATGGTGTCCATCATGCCGGGCATGGAGGCGCGGGCGCCGGAGCGCACGGAGACCAGCAGGGGATTCTCGTGATCGCCGAACTTCTTGCCGGTGATCTTTTCCATCTTCTCAATATATTCCATGATCTCGGCCATGATCTCGTCGTTGATCTGGCGGCCGTCCTCATAGTACTGGGTGCAGGCCTCGGTGGTGATGGTAAAGCCCTGAGGCACGGGCAGACCGATGTTGGTCATCTCAGCCAGGTTGGCGCCCTTGCCACCCAGCAGCTCACGCATCTTGGCGTTGCCCTCGGTGAACAGATAGCAATACTTTTTGCTCATTTACATATCCTCCATATCACAAAAAAATATCTTCATTTTCCGGAATTTTTGGTTATTTTGGGGACTTTTGCTTCTTTTTTGTTAAATGTGTCCCTTCAACCGCTTTATTATAACCAGCTTTCCCCATAAAAGCAAGTATATTTTCCGTTTATTTCCCTGTTTTTCTTACAAATATCCAAAATGGAACAATCTTTTTTGCAGAATCCACCGTCAGGACTTGCGGTATCCCCTTATTTTATGGTATACTATTATGAATTTGTGAAAAAGCGGTATCATTTTACCGGCTGCGGAGGGCACGATGGCACAGGCGGCAGACTACAACAGCACATGGGCCGGCGCCGTCCGCGCGGCGGCGAACCGCGGTCAGCTGAGCCACGCGGTGATCCTGACCGGCGAGGGGGACAAGCTGTCTCCGGCCCGCTATATCGCCGCGGCGCACTTGTGCCGCAGTGAGGGGCAGCGTCCCTGCCTGCAATGCAATGCCTGCCGCAAGGTGATGGAGGGCATCCATCCCGACGTGACGGAGGTGCGGGACGACGACCGCAAGGAGCTGGCGGTGGATACCATCCGGGCGCTGCGGCAGGACGTCTACATCCGGCCCAACGAGGGCGAGCGGAAGGTCTATCTGTTCACCGACTGTGCCCAGCTGAACGAGCGGGATCAGAACGTGCTGCTGAAGATCGTGGAGGAGGGTCCGGCCTACGCCGCCTTCGTATTCTGCGCCGACACGCTGCACGCGCTGCTGCCCACCATCCGCTCCCGCTGTGTGGAGCTGCGGCTGGAGGGACAGGACGCGGCCCTTGAAGAAAACGAAGCGGCGGCAGAGCTGTGCCGCGTGCTGGCCCGGCGCGATCCGCTGGCGCTGGCCGCCCACCTGACGGGGCTGGAGAACCGCCGCATGAAGCGGGAGCATCTGCTGGCCATGATGGAGGGCGCGTGGCAGGCGTCCGCCGACGCGCTGCTGGCCGTCTGCGGACGGAGCGGCAGCTGCGGCGAAGGCGCGGAAGCCCTGCGGAGCGTCTTTGACCGGCGGCAGCTTCAGGCGCTGACCGACCTCTTTCGCCGCTACTGCAGCGAGTGCCAGTACAACGTAGGCGTGGGCCATGTGCTAGGCGCGCTGAACGCGGAGCTGACCGATATTCTGACACTGTGATTTTTTCCCTTCAGAAAGGAAGGTATACCTGATATGGCAACTGTGATCTCTGTCCGCTTTCGCAGCGGCAGCAAAACCTACTATTTCGACCCCCGCGAGCTGACGGTACACCCCGGCGACGACGTGGTGGTGGAGACCGCGCAGGGCGCGGAATTCGCCCAGTGCGTGGAGGGCAACCACGACGTGGCCGACGAGGCGGTGGTGAAGCCGCTGCGTCCCGTGCTGCGCATCGCCACCGACAACGACCGCCACACGGCGGCCTATAACCGCAGCCGGGAAAAGGACGCCTTTGATATCTGCCAGAAGAAGATCCTCCAGCACGGATTGGAGATGAAGCTGGTGCGGGTGGAATGCAGCTTTGACGGCAGCAAGATCCTGTTCTTCTTCACCGCCGACGGCCGCGTGGACTTCCGCGAGCTGGTAAAGGATCTGGCCGGCGTGTTTCGCTCCCGTATCGAGCTGCGGCAGATCGGCGTGCGGGACGAGGCCAAGATGCTGGGCGGTCTGGGCATCTGCGGACGGCCCTTCTGCTGCGCGTCCTACATGGACGAGTTCGTCCCCGTGTCCATCAAGATGGCCAAAACCCAGAACCTGAGTCTGAACCCCACCAAGATCTCCGGCACCTGCGGACGGCTGATGTGCTGCCTGAAATACGAGCAGGACGCCTACGAGGATGCCATTAAGCGGATGCCCAAGGCGGAGTCCTTCGTGGTAACGCCGGACGGCCCCGGCAACGTCAGCGATATCAACGTACTGAAAGAGACGGTGAATGTCCGTCTGGACGAGCGGCCCGACGCGCCCCGCTGCTATCACAACTGCGAGGTGTGCGTACTGCGCAACGGCAAGGGCAGCCGCGAGGGCATTGCCGTCCCCAAGGAGCGGCCGGAGCGCTACGTGGAGCCGGTAGCCGCCGAGGAAATGCTGATCCCCAACCTGTTTGCCGATTACGGCACGGATACCTCTGCCGACGGCGACGCGGCAGAAACACGACCCTCCCGCCGCCGCAGCCGCGGCGGACGCCGCCGGGGCGGCAGCGGCAAGGCCGCCGCGCCTGCCGAGACGGCAGCACCGCAGCAGGTGGAGCCCAAGAAGGAAAAGCCCACCAATAAACCGGCCAAGCCCCAGCCGCCAGTTCCTACCTCCGAAAAGGACGGCGAAGCACCTCGCCGCGAGGGCGAAGGCGGCCAGCGCCGCCGCAGATCCCGTGGCCGGGGCGGCCGCGGCAATGCGCCGTCAGGCAAGCCCGCAGCAGAGCCCAACAACGCACCCGCACCCAAGTCCGCTCCGGCACAGGAGTCCGCGCCCCGTCAGGGGGGTGAGGGCGGCCAGCGCCGTCCCCGCCGCAGAGGCGGACGCCGCCACGGCGGCGGCAAGATCGGCGGCACGCCCGGCAGCGAGGCATAAGTGCTATGGGAAAGTTTACCGGCGTACTGATCGCCAGCGATTTTGACAACACCCTCATCTACACGGAAAACGCTCTGAAGGGACTGGAGCCCATGCCGGAGCTGCTGCCGGAAAACCGGCAAGCCATCGAGTATTTCATGGCTCAGGGCGGCACGTTTTCCATCGCCACAGGCCGTGCGCTGCCCTCCTTCAACGGAGTGCGGCAGGGTCTGCCCATGAACGGCCCCACCATTCTGTTCAACGGCGCGGCCATTTACGACTTCCAGAAAAACGAATACCTGTACACAGCCTTTCTGCCGGACACGGTGCGGCCCCATATCACGCAGGTGCTGGACGCGTGGCCGGAGGCGGCGGTGGAGCTGTACCACGATGACAACGCCATTTTCGCCGTCCACGCCAATGAACTGACCGAGGCGCACCTTCATCTGACACACGAGCCCACCTCTCTGCTGGACTCCGTCGATCAGGCGCCCTCTCCCATCAGCAAGGCCCTGTTTGAGATCGTGCCGGAGAAGCTGGACGGCCTGTGCCGCTATGTCAGCGCCCAGCCCTGGGCTTCCCAGTACGAGATCGTGCCCAGCAGCGTCTACCTGCTGGAGCTGACCGCCAAGGGCGCCAGCAAGGGCGAGATGGTGCAGCGTCTGGCCCGGCGGCTGAACGTCTCTATGGAGAACGTCTACTGCGTGGGCGACCACGCCAACGATCTGGGGATGCTGGCTCTCTCCGCCATCCCCTTTGCCCCGGAAAACGCCATTGAATCGGTGCGTCAGGTGCCCGGTATCCACATCCTGCCGGACGCCCGTCATGGGGCGATCGCCGCCCTGATCCGCGAGCTGGATCAGCGGTATTGAGGGCGAATTGGATATTTTTGGAAACGCTTGTTCATACAATGTTCACTTGACGCTGCGCCGGAAACAGAGTATGATAGCTTTTGGAGAAATTTAAGAACTTTCAGGTGAGTATCCCATGAAACAAACCCAAATACCCCCCACACCCCCGCAGGACAAGGAGCCGGACAATAATAACAGATCCCTCTCCTCCCTGTGGAACCTGTGGGTCGATAATTTGAAGGAGTGGCACTTCTATCTGGTCGAGGAGCATGGCCACCACCAACGGGCGGATATCTCCGGCTGGATTGACAAGCTGCGGCAGCGGATCCGGTCGTTCATGACCTCGCTGCGGCGGGACATGCGGCACCAGAAGAACGCCAGCCGCCACCGGAAATTCCCGGAATCGGATTACGGCATCGCCCAGTTCTGCCTCTATGTGGCAGGTAGCATCCCCCGCGTGACCTCCGCCATCCATGAGCGCCTGACCCTGCGCCGCCGCAAGCATATCGACGCGGCCCACGCCTTCCAGAAGCAGGTGGATAAGGTAAAAACTCATCCCGTGGCCTTCCTCAGCGGCGCGCTGGTGGTGGTGGCGGTGTGTGCGTTGCTTTCCCTTTACACCATCGGCACCACCGCCGCCTATGACGGCAACGACCTTGGCACCGTGTCAGGCATCCGCACCGTCAACGCCGTGGTGGACGATCTGGAAAATATCACCCGTGAAACGCTGGGCGATGAGGATTACACCGTGGACATGGACAAGCTGGACACGCAGGTGGGCGTTGTCCGCCGCCAGTCGGTGGAGAGCCGCGAGGAATTCACGGACAACCTCTCTGACGAGCTGGGCATGGTGGAATACGCCTACGCGCTGTACATCGACGGCGAACCTGTGGCCGCCACCACCTTCCCCGGCGCGCTGGACGAGCTGCTGGATCAGCTGAAGAAGGGCTATATCACCGCCAACACGGTGGATTCCTACTTTGTGGAAAACGTTGAGATCAAGCAGGAGTACGTGGACGCGTCGCTGGTGATGAATCTGGGCAACATTGCCGAGATCCTCAACGCCACCAAGGCCGGCGAGGTCACGTATACCGTGCAGGCCGGTGACAGCTATTACTACATCGCCGAGCTGTACGGCATGTCGGTGGACGATCTGCTGGACATGAACCCCGGCTATGATCCCAAGCTGCTGCGGGTGGGCGATGTGCTGACCATCTCCAACGCCGTCCCCTACCTGACCATCGTGAATGTGGAGCGGCAGAACTACGTTCAGGACATCCCCTATCAGGTGGAGTATCAGGACGATACCACCATGTATCAGGGCGATTATAAGGTGCTGTCCGCCGGTGAATTCGGCAAGGCGGATGTGACCGCCAACGTCACCTATATCAACGGTGAGGAGACGGCTCGTCAGATCGTGGCCTCCGTCACCCTCAGCGATCCTGTTACCGAGATGCAGGCACGCGGTACGATCCCCCGTCCCACCTGGTTCCCCACCGGCAGCTTCCGCTGGCCCTGCAGCGGCACCATCACCTCCTATTTCGGACGCCGCAACACCGGCATCCGCGGTGCCAGCACCTATCACGAGGCTATCGACATCGCCAACAGCTACGGTACGCCGATCTATGCCTCCGACGGCGGCACCGTTACCTATTCCGGTTGGCGGGGCGGTTATGGCTATCTGGTCATCATTGACCATGGCAACGGCTATCAGACCTATTACGGTCATAATAGTTCGCTGGTCGTCTCAGCGGGCGAGCATGTCTATAAGGGACAGCAGATCGCCCGCATGGGCTCCACCGGTGTGTCCAGCGGCAACCACTGTCATTTCGGTATCCTGATCAACGGTACGTTTGTCAACCCCTTGAACTATCTGTAAACAGAAACCTTTCGGGAAAAGAGGAGAATTTCATGAAGCATTTTGTTTCCGCACTGCTGTGCACCGCGTTGTGCGCACTGACCGTCGTCCCCGCATGGGGCGTCACCCCTGCTCTGACCGGCGACACCAGCAACATCCCCCTGCTGATCGTGCTGGCCGCCGTGGCCGTCATCGCCATTGTGGTGCTGCTGATCATGATGAACAAGAAGAAGCGCTAACTGTACAAAAAGGGAAGCCCGGTCGCATGACCGGGCTTCCCTTTTTGTGTATAAGTCTCGCAGAGTTCGCGGCGCGAACGCTGCGAAAAAATCAAATTATTTTTCTGACGTCGGCACGTTAAGAAAATATGCCAGTGGCATATTTTTAGTGCCGATCTCGGCGGCTATGACGCCGTAGCGGCCATCTGGATTTTACAGCATTATCAGGACGCGCGTACCCCAAGGGCACTTGTTTCGCTTCGCTCCACGGCGCAGAGGCCGCAATCTCTACTGCGGAAAAATCGCAAGATTTTCCGCAACTAAAACAGCGTCTCCTGATACGCCAGCTCCACCTGCCCGATGGAGCGCATCTGGGCGGCGTTCTCCGCCGTCAGCGCGTCGCAGATGGCCATCTTCCGGATGATGTTCTGCACCGTGATATCCAGCGCCGTTCCCGCCCGGTAATCGGCAGGAAAAATGAAATCCACCCGCCCCCTTGCCAGCAGCTCCTCCACGCCGGTACGGTTGGACTCCTGATACACGGCGATAGCCTGGCCGCCGTAGGAGCGCATCATCTTCATACAGGGCACGTCGGAAAGGCCGTCGCCCACGTAGATCATGTTGGTAAAGGGGATCCGCTTGCTGTCGTCGGGCATGGAGTCGTTCAGCTTCTTATCCTCGCTGACCTCCAGCACGCCCTTGTTGATGCGGTACACAAACTGGGTCTTGTTGGTGAAGTTGACGTCCAGCTTGGGCCAGCAGGCCGCGCCGTCCCGATAGTAAAACTCGCAGGCGTAAATTTTCTTGAAGTGATGGGCAATGCCGCTGCCCTCGATGATCTCCTTCAATCCGGAGGACAGCACGTAGTGCTCCACCGTCACGCCCAGACTGTCGCCAAAGGCATCGATCCGGTCGAACCACTCCCGCACGCCGGGAAACAGCTCGATGGCCTTGCCGCACTGCACCAGATAGTCCCGGTTCAGGGTTTTGCCCTGGGCCCGGCACTCCTCGATCATGGTGTACATATAGGCCAGCAGGCCGTCCATCTGGTTCTCCCAGCCGAAATTGTTGGCCTTCTGCCAGAATTGCGCCGGTGTATAGCCCAGACTGGGGATAAAGGAATAATCCTCCATGTCGGTGGTGCACAGGGTCTTGTCAAAGTCGTACAGCAAGGCGATGATGGGTTTCTGGTTCATGGATTTCTCTCCTTTTGGGTAAAAAAGCGGCCGTAGGCCGCTTTTTCTGTCTTATTCGCCGGTGTAATTGCGGCCAAACTTCAGCTCGTCCAGACTCAGCTTGAAGTCGTCGGAAATGGGCGTCTCCTGCGGAGCAGGCTGCTCCGAGGCAGTCTCCGGCTCCGTATGCAGAACGTCGTCCAGATGCTGCATGATATCCTGCTGGATCTCCTTCACCTCGCCGGCAGGCGCGGTCTCCTGATGGGGCAGCTCCATCTCCGGCAGGGAATTCAGGAACTCCTGCTGCTGGGCGCACAGCTCGCTGCCGTGGCGGACAAACTCCGCCAGACTCTGCTTGGCCATGACCAGCTTCTCCTCGGCGTCCTGCTTGTCCTGCTCCAGCTGCGCCAGCTGGGCGGCGTGCTGCTCCTTCGCCTCTTTCAGCAGGTTCTCCTTTTCGGTCTGAGCCTCCTGCACCAGCTTGGCGGCCATCTTCTGAGCCGTCAGCAGCGTGGAGCGCATGGCGTCCTCGGTGGCGCGGTATTCCTCCACCTTTTCCGCCAAGATCTTCAGCTTGGCCTTCAGCGTCACGTTCTCCTTATACAGCGCCGTGTAATCCTCGGTCAGCGTGTCAAGGAACTCATCCACCTGCGCCATGGCGTAGCCGTTGCCAAAGCCGGAGGACTTGGGAAATACTTTTTCGGAAACTTCCTGCGGTGTCAACATGGTATATCCCTCCATCTATTTCTGCGCCCGCTTACAGATACAGGCCGTTGTTTTCCAGTTCGTCGATCAGGTCGCCCATGATATCCACGCTGTAGGGCGTGATGATATAGGTATTGGCGGCCACCTTCTTGATCTTGCCGTCGCCGGCATAGGCTACGCCGGACAGGAAGTCGATCAGGCGGCGGGCCACGTCCTTATTGGTGGACTCCAGATTCATCACCACCGTGCGCTTTTCCCGCAGGTGGTCGGCGATCTCGCTGGCGTTCTCAAAGCGCTCCGGCTTCACCAGCACCACCTTCAGCGCGGCGGTAGCGTGGATATTCACTACCTTGTTGTGGCGCTCCTCCGGCTGGCGGCGCTCCTCGCGGCGGTCGTCAAAGATACTTCTGCTGTCGTTCTTTTCAGGCTGTTCCAGCTCCTCATCCTCGTAATCGTAATCCTCGTCGTCATACGGATGAATGATCTTCTTGATCTCGTCCATGAAACCCATTTGAAAGCCTCCCTGTTGTGTATTTTCAGTGGTTGTTTATTTCTGATAGTTGCGTGCGCCGAAGATGGCGGAGCCGACCCGCACCATATTGGCGCCGCAGCGAACGGCGTCGGCATAGTCGCCGCTCATGCCCATGGAGATATATTCCCATTTATTATCGTACACTTCTCGGCTTATGTCAACAAAAAGACGATGAACTTTCTCAAAATATGGTATATTTCCGCCTTTTTCCACCGCAACAGGTGGTATCGTCATCAGGCCCCGCACCCGAATGTGGGCCAGACCCTTGGCGTAGGCCGCCGCCTGTGGCAGCTCCTCCGGCGCGAAGCCGGACTTTGCCTCCTCGCCGCCGATGTTGACCTCCAGCAGCACGTCCTGCACCAGCTCCATTCTGGCGGCCACCTTTTCGATCTCGTCCAGCAGCTCTTTAGAGCCCACCGACTGAATCAGCGCCGCCTTGCCCACCACCTGCTTCACCTTGTTGCGTTGCAGGTGGCCGATAAAGTGCAGCGGCGCACCGTCGTAAGCGTTCTCCTTCAGCTTTTCCGTCATCTCCTGCACCCGGTTCTCGCCCAGCGCGTCGATGCCGGCGGCGATGGCCTCCTGACAGGCGGCAGCGTCGTTCATTTTGCTGGCGCCCACCAGCGTGATATCCTTGCCGGTGCGGCCCGTTTCACGGGCGGCCGCGTCGATCTCGGCGCGAATGCGGGCAATATTTTCTCCAATAGCAGACATGGAAGTTTCCCCTTTCTATATATTTAAGCTGCGGCGAAGCGCCGCATTGTTTATCCGATCACCTTGCCGTCGCTCAGGTCTGCCGAGGTGACGATCACCTCGTCGCCCTGCCGCAGCATGCTGGAGTCATCCTCGGCGGACACCGCCTCGGTCAGCACGTAGCCGTCGCCCTGATAGACCACCTTGACGGGCTTGAATTTGGCCCGCACACCCAGGCGGCAGTACACGCCGGTCACGCCCTCCTCGTTGACCCGCAAGGCGTTGGACGGCAGGCGCAGCCCCTCGTAGGTGCGCAGCACCAGCGTGGCCGACTGATGGCGCATCAGCGTGGTCTGGGCGATGTATTTCTCGCTGTGCAGCAGCAGGACACGGTGCCCGTTCTCGCTGCGGGAGATGCTGTCGATGGTCATTCGCAGGTCGATATTCAGTCCCTTGGCAAACCGCACCGTCACGGTGGAGCGGCCCTCCAGCTGCTCCGCCTGGGCGTCGGTAATGCTGGCGGCGTAGTACCAGGTGTCGCCGTAGATCAGCTTGCCCACGTTGGCGCTGTCGCTGCTGACAGGCTTGACGCTGTTCAGCTTACTGTATGTCAGGTCGTCCTTCAGGAAGTCCAGCGTCAGCACCGACTCATAGCCGTCGCAGGCGGCGGAGTAGATACCCGCCTCCGGCGCGGTGATAGCCGTGCCGTTCAGAGAGCTCTCCAAGTCGCTGATGGACTGCTCCGTGGCCTTGATCTCCGCCTCGATCTCCTCCTGAGAGGACGAGGTAAAGTCCCGTTTCAGGACGGCGCTTTTCAGGGCGGAGACCTCCTCGTCCGCGCCGCTGTATTCCCCGCCGGCGATGGACTGCCGCAGGGTCAGGATGCCGCTGTTGATGGTGGAATCCAGCTTCAGCGCCGCGTCCGGATCCAGATAGGAGATCAGGGAAAAGGACAGCTGCTCCAGCCGCAGCTGTAGCGCCTCCAGCTGTTCCACACGGGTCAGCGCGCCGCTGTCGGGATAGGCGGTGGCCATGGTCTGGTTCTTGCCTACCCGCTCGCCTTCTGACAGGCTGTGGCCCAGCGTGGCGGCGTCGGAGTGGAACGTCTCCTCCTCCCGCACCAGATAGCCGCTGATCTCGATAGTCTGTTCCTCGACAGAGGCGTAGACCAGCGTGGTATTGATGGGATCGGAGAAATACCGGTAGGCCTGCACGGCGAAATAGACCACCGCAGCCGCCAGCACCACCACGGATAATATTTTGAAAATCGGTGTGGATGATGATTTCATATCCCGCTCCTTGTGTATATCTCTTGTGCTGTGTGTTTGCAAATATCCCGTAGGGGCGGATGCCCACATCCGCCCGCCGTTGGTGTAATGGGTTCTTGCTGTCGCTTGTAGGGGCCGACGACTCTGTCGGCCCTATCGGTGGCTCGGATGTTTATCGTCAGGGCGGACAGAGTCGTCCGGCCCTACGGATCCGGCTGGCTGTTTTACATCTCCTCCGTCTCCTGAAAGCTCACCGCTCGCGCCGGGGCGATGGTGGAGATGGCGTGCTTATAGATCACCTGCTGGCGGCCCTCGCTGTCCAGAATGACCACAAAGCAGTCAAACCCGGTGATGGTTCCCCGCAGCTGAAAGCCGTTCACCAGAAACATGGTGACGGGGATCTTCTGCTTCCGGGCCTGGGCCAAAAATACTTCCTGAAGATTATTTGTCTTTTGCATAGCGTCCTCCTATGTATCTTTTTTGTACGGACGCTATCTCTATAGGACAACCTCCGCCGTGATTCAGCATAAACCACGGCTATGGAGATATTCTGTCGCTTTTTGCAATCCCTCCGGGAAATTTGGTTGCCGCTGCCAGCGCACCCAGAAAATATCCGGATTCCGCCGCAGCCATGTCAGCTGCCGCTTGGCGTACTGCCGGGAGCGAAGCTTCACCTCGGCGATGGCTTCCTCCGTGGTGGCCGTACCCTCGGCTACCGCCAGAAACTGCTTGTAGCCGATGGCCTGCAAGGCCGTGGCGTCACGGGGCAGGCCGCTGTCCAGCAGAGCCTTCACCTCCGCCAGCAGCCCCTGCTCCACCATGATATCCACCCGGCGGTCAATGCGGTCGCGGAGATCCTGCCGGTCGATGAAATCCAGCCCGATATACAGGGCGTCGTATTTGGGCGGCTGCTGCCGCTCCAGACGGTCATGCTCGGTGATGGTCCGGCCGGTCTCCTGCCACACCTCCAGCGCACGGATGATGCGCTTTTCATCCCGCAGGTGGAGCTTTTCCGCCGCAATGGGGTCAATACGGCGCAGCTCCCCCAGCAGCGTTTCAATGCCCTCGTTCCGGGCGCGGCGCTGCAATTCCTGCCGTATCTCCGTGCCCTGCGACCCGGCGGCAAAGTCCGTGCCCCGGATCAAAGCGTCCAGATACAGCCCCGTGCCGCCCACCAGCACCGGCAGCTTGCCCCGCCGCAAGATATCCTGCACGCACAGATCCGCCGCCTGCACATACCGTGCCGCCGACCAACTCTCCGCCGGGTCGGCCACGGCTACCATGTGGTGGGGGATGCCCTCCATTTCCTCGGCCGTCGGTGCGGCGGTCCCCACCGCCATGCCCCGGTAGATCTGCATGGAGTCCACGCTGACCACCTCGCCGTTAAAGCGCTTGGCCAGCGCCACGCCCATTTTCGTTTTTCCCGTGGCGGTAGGGCCCACCACGCACAGCACTGTGGCCATTGGCGTCACTCCCCAATTACGCTCGTTTGAACATCTTCTCGATGTCGTATTTGCTCAATTGATACTTCACCGGTCTGCCGTGGGGACAGTACAGGATCTCCCCCGACTGCACCTTTTCCACCAGCGCCGCCAACTCCGTGGCGTCGGTGGTCATACCGGCCTTGATGGCGCTCTTACAGGCCATGGTGTGCAGCAGCTCGTCCCGTGCGCCGTTGGGATCGGCGCGGCCCAGCGCCAGCTTTTGGGCCAGCTCCTCCAGCGTGACGGCGGCGTCCGCCGCCAGAATGTCCGCCGGAACCTCCCGGATCAGCACCGTGCCGCCGCCGAAGTCCTCGCAGACGAAGCCGAACTCCTGCAGCAGCGGCAGGTTGTCCAGCACGGCGGCATAGCTCTCCGGCTCCAGCTCCACCGTTTCCGGCGTCAGCAGCGGCTGGGCCATCAGGGGCTGGCGGTTGGCCTTCAGGGCGTCGAACCGCAGCCGCTCGTGGGCGGCGTGCTTGTCGATGAGCCACACGGTTTCGTGCTCATCCTCGCAGATGATGTAGGTTTTCAGCACCTCGCCCACCATGCGCCACGGCGCTTCCTTCACCGGCTCCATAGTCTGCTGCTCCGGCTCCTGCGGCATGGTGATGGTCTCCTGCGCCGGTGCTTCCGGTACTGCGACTGTCTCCGGTTCGACGGGTTTTTCTGTCAACGCCTCTGCCTTTACAGGTGGTGTGATCTCATAGGTGCGGCCCGTCAGGGGCGAGGATGTTACGATGGGCTTCTCCGGCTCCGCCACATCCCGGACGTAGACCATCTCGGCGCTGTGGGGCCGCTGGGCCATGGCGGGCACGCTGTCCCGGATGACGTTTTTCGTGGCCGGGGCGGCGCTTTTGGGCAGGAAGCTGCCCAGCGGCTTTTTCTCCTCCGCCGGGGCGGCAGCCTTCTCCTTAAACTCCTGCGCCGTCATTTTCCGAAAAAATTCCGGTGCATTATTGGGCTTTTTGGGGGCCTTTTCTGCGTTTAATGCGTCCAGAATGGTGTAATATACCGCGTCAAACACAGCTTTATCCGACACGAACTTCACCACCGTCTTGGCGGGGTGGACGTTCACGTCCACCCGATCCGCAGGCAGCGTCACGTGCAGGACGCAGCCGGGGAACCGCCCCTTGAGGAGCTGGTTCTTATAGGCTTCCTCCAGCGCCGCCGTCAGCAGCTGGGACTTGACGAACCGGCCGTTGACAAAAAAAACCTGCTTGCCACGGCTGCCGTGGCCGTTGAGGGGCTTGGTGACAAAGCCCTCCACCTTCACATCGCCGCCGCTGCCGGAGATGGGCAGCAGGCCAAGGGCGAAATCCCGCCCCATGGCGGCGTAGATGGCAGACAGCAGCTGGCCGTCGCCGGGAGTGTGCAGCACCTCCTGCCCATCCCGCAGCAGCTTGAAGGACACGTCGGGATGGCTCAGCGCCAGATGCTGCACCACGCCGGACACCGCCGCGCCCTCGGCGCTGTCCTTCTTCATGAACTTCATCCGGGCGGGGGTGTTGTAGAAGAGATCCCGGACGCAGATGGTGGTGCCCTCCGGGCAGCCGGTAGGCTCCGTCTGGCCGGGCTTGCCGCCCTCCAGATGGAGCGCCGCGCCCATCTCCGTACCGGCGGCGCGGGAAAAGATATCCACACGGCTGACGGCGGCGATGGCGGCCAGCGCCTCGCCCCGGAAGCCCAGCGTGCCGATGGCCGCCAGATCGGCGGCTACCCGAAGTTTGCTGGTGGCATGGCGCAGAAAGGCGGTGGGCAGCTGCTCCGCCGGAATGCCGCAGCCGTTGTCGGTGATGCGGATGTAGGTCAGGCCGCCGTGCTCGATCTCCGCCACAATGGCGGAGGCGCCCGCGTCGATGGCGTTCTCCAGCAGCTCTTTGATGACGCTGGCGGGACGCTCCACCACCTCGCCGGCGGCGATAAGGTCCGCCACATGGGGCGGCAGGCATTGGATCTGCGGCATGGTTCCTCCTTGTTGGGTGTTGATGGGTAGAAATGGGTGTTGGAAATCGTGTGTAGGGGGCCGACGTCCTCGCTATGTGAGAAGCCGTCTCCTCGGCCCCCTCTGACGAGGGGGCTGTCAGCGAAGCTGACTGGGGGAGAGACGACGAAACAACAATGGCATGGTGCATGTCAGGTCTCTCCCTCCGTCATGACCTTCGGTCATGCCACCTCCCTCGTCAGAGGGAGGTGCTGAATGGCGTATTTCTGATAGTACGGTGCGTGACCCAGCAGGCGACCACAAGGGTCGCCCTTACGCGATCATGTGCAGTTGCCTTGGCGGCGGGGTGTGGTCACCCCCCTACGCACGGGTGTCAATAGCATTTCCGTAGGGTGGCATGACCTCATGCCGCCGCAGCGTCAGGACAGCTTGCTTTTCAATTCATATAAAAGATTCAGCGCTTCCAGCGGGCTGAGGGTGTCCACCTGCGCACGGCGGAGCTGGTCGATGACCGCGCTCTCGCTGAGAGCCTCCAATGACACCTGATCCGTCTCCACAGGGGCGGCGTGGGGCTTGCCCGCCTCGTCCTCCAGCTCCTGCAAAATATGCCGGGCACGGGTCAGCACCTGCTTGGGCAGGCCCGCCAGCTTGGCGACCTCGATACCGTAGCTGCGGTCGGCGCCGCCGGAGATGATCTTCCGCAGGAAGATGATATCCTCGCCCCGTGTGCGGACGGCGATGTTATAGTTGCGGACGCCGGGCAGCTCACCCTCCAGCGCCGTCAGCTCGTGATAGTGGGTGGCGAACAGGGTCTTGGCCCCCAGCTTCTTGGGGTCGGCGCAGTATTCCAGCACCGCCCGGGCAATGGACATGCCGTCAAAGGTGGAGGTGCCCCGGCCGATCTCGTCCAGGATCAGCAGACTGTCCGCAGTGGCGGCCTTCAAAATATCGCTGACCTCCGTCATCTCCACCATGAAGGTGGACTGTCCGGCGGACAGGTCGTCGCTGGCGCCGATACGGGTGAAAATGCGATCCACCACGCCGATGCGGGCGGCCCGAGCGGGAACAAAGGAGCCGATCTGCGCCATCAGCACGATCAGCGCCACCTGACGCATGTAGGTGGATTTACCGGCCATGTTGGGGCCGGTGATGATGGCCACCCGGTCGTCCTTTTCGCCCATATAAGTATCGTTGGGGACAAACATGCTGTCCCGCCGCATCTGCTCCACCACGGGGTGGCGGCCATCGTGAATTTCGATGACGCCGGACTCGTCCACCACAGGGCAGCAGTAATTGTTCTTCACCGCCACAGCGGCCAGTGAGCACAGGGCGTCCAGCTCCGCCACGATGGCGGCGGCACGCTGCACCCGCGCGGCCTGCTCCGCCACGTGGAGCCGCAGGTCGGTAAACAGCTGGTATTCCAGTGCCTTTACCCGATCCTCGGCGGAGAGAATATCATGCTCCAGATCCTTCAGTTCCTGCGTGATATAGCGTTCGCCGTTCACCAGCGTCTGCTTGCGGATGTAGGTGTCCGGCACCTGATCCTTGAAGGAGTTGGACACCTCGATATAGTACCCGAACACCTTGTTATAGCCGATCTTCAGGGTGCGGATGCCGGTCTTTTCCTTTTCGGCGGCCTCCATGCTGACGACGATACCCTTGCCGCCGTGGAGGATGGTGCGCAGGCGATCCACCTCGCTGTCGAAGCCGTCCCGGATCAGCTCGCCCTCCCGAACGGAGAAAGGCGGCTCATCCACCAGCGTCTGCCCAATGAGGGCGGCAAGGTCGTTGAGGTCGTCCAGCGCCTCGTCCAGCTGATGCAGGCGGCCCTTTTCAAAGCAGGACAGCTGGGCCTTTACCAGCGGCAGCTTCTCCATGGCGGCGCGCAGGGACGCCAGATCACGGCCGCCTGCCGTGCCGTATACGATGCGGCCCACCAAGCGCTCCATGTCGGAGATGCCCTGCAAGGCCAGAATCAATTCCTCCCGCTCCACGGTGTGCTCCACCAGCGCCGCCACGGCGGCGCTGCGGCGGTCGATCTCCGTGACGGACAGCAGCGGACGCTCCAGCCACGCGCGCATCAAGCGCCCGCCCATGGCGGTTTTCGTCTTGTCCAGCACCCACAGGAGACTGCCCTTCTTCTCCTTGCTGCGCAGCGTCTCCGTCAGCTCCAGATTGCGGCGGGCGGTCAGGTCCAGCTCCATGAACTGGCCCCGGCGGTAGTATTCCAGATCGTCCACGTGGGACAGGTCGGTTTTCTGCGTCTCGTGCAGGTAGCTCAGCAGTGCGCCCAGCGCCAGAAATACCGCCGGGTTGTCCCGGGGCAGGCGGTGCAGCGCGTCGTCGCCAAACTGGCGGCGGATCAGCTTTTCCGCCGCCTCCATCTGGAAGCGGCCCGCCGGCAGCTTTTCCAGATGGCAGTTCAGCTTATCCTGCAAAAAGGTATGAAGCGTCTCGTCAAAGAAGGCGGCTTCGTTCACCACCGCCTCGGCGGGGGAAAAGCGGGCCAGCTCGTTGATAAGCTGCTTCACCCGTTCCGGGCCGGAAAAGGCGGTGGCGTGGGCCTTACCGGTGGTGATGTCGCAGGCGCACAGGGCGGCGTAGTCCTCGTCCAGATAGATACCGGCGCAGAAATTGGAGCGCCCCTCCTCCAGACAGGCGCTGTCGATCACCGTACCGGGGGTGACCACCCGGATGATGTCCCGCTTCACCAGCCCCTTGGCCTGGGCGGGATCCTCCGTCTGCTCGCAGATGGCTACCTTGTAGCCCTTGGCGATCAGCCGGGCAATGTAGGAGTCGGCGGAGTGATAGGGAACGCCGCACATGGGCATCCGCTCCTCGGCAGGCTTGTCCTTGCTCTTGTCGCGGGTGGTCAGGGTCAGGTCAAGCTCACGGGACGCCGTTTTGGCGTCGGCGCCGAACATCTCATAGAAGTCGCCCAGCCGGAAGAACAGGATGGCGTCCTGATTCTGTTCCTTTATTTGCAGATATTGCTGCATCATGGGGGTCAGTTCTGCCATAGGGGACTCCTTTCAAAATTGCGTATCGCACTCCTGTCATTGCGAGGAGGCCGCAAGGCCGACGCGGCAATCCGTCGGGGCGTTAAGAAAACATGCCGGTGGCATGTTTTCAGCCTCCGATCTCGGCGGCTATGCCGCCGTAGCATCCATCTGAATTTCCACCGCATTGTTAAGAGAACGGATTCCCACGGCCAGTCTGAGGACTGGTCTCGGAATGACAGAGAAAACTTTATACCATCTCGCCGAACAGCGCCCAGGTGTTGCTGTCGGTGATTTTTACATCATGATAATTGCCGATGGCGGACGCGTCGCCCACCAGATGCACCAGCCGTCCTCCGGCGGTGCGGGCCGTCAGTGGCCAGCGGCTGTCGTCGCTCTGGCCGTCGATCAAGCAGCGGAGGGTGCGGCCCACATACTGGGCGTGAATTTCCTCCGAAATTTTATTCTGGGCGTCGCACAGCCGGTCGAACCACACCTGCTTTTCAGCGCGGGGAACGGGGTCGTCCAGCTTGGCGGCAGGCGTACCGGGCCGAGGAGAGAAGATAAACGTAAACAGCGCGTCGAACCGCACCTGCTCCACCAGCGCCACCGTCTCCATAGCTTCTGCCTCCGTCTCGCCGGGGAAGCCGATGATCACGTCGCTGGTCAGCACCAGCTCCGGCATGACCTTGCGGGCATAGGTGATAAGCTCCAGATACCTCGCCTTGTCATAGGGACGGTTCATAGCCCGCAGCACCCGGTCACAGCCGGACTGCACCGGAAGGTGCAGCTGCTTTGCCACGTGGGAACACCGTGCCATGGTGTCGAACAGCTTGAAGCTGGCGTCCTTGGGCTGGGAGGACATGAAGCGGATCAGGTAATCGCCGGAAATCTCGTCCAGCGCCGCCAGAAGGTCGGCAAAATCATACCCGGTGCCCAAGTCCTTACCGTAGGAGTTGACGTTCTGGCCCAGCAGGGTGATCTCCTTATATCCCTCGGCGGCCAGCTGGCGCACCTCGGCAATGATCTGCTCCGGATCGCGGCTGCGCTCACGGCCCCGGACATAAGGCACGATGCAGTAGGAGCAGAAGTTGTTGCAGCCGTACATGATGGACACCCACGCGCGGGTGCGGCCCTCCCGCACCACCGGCATGCCCTCGGCAATGGAGCCATGCTCATTCTCCACCGAGAACACCCGGCCCCGACGGGTATACACCTGATACAAAAGCTCCGGGAACTTCCACAGTGCCTGCGGCCCGAATACCAGATCCACATGGCGATAGGACTGGCGCACCTTTTCCGCCACCTCTGGCCGTTGGGCCATGCAGCCGCACAGGCAGATGATCTGCTCCGGGTTGGCCTTTTTCGTGTGGGTCAGGGCGCCCAGATTGCCGTAGACCCGCTTTTCCGCGTGGTCACGGATGGCGCAGGTGTTCAGTACGATGATATCGGCCTCGGCAGGCTCGGTGACGAAGTCGCAGCCCATGGCCTCCAGCATGCCCATAATGTGCTGGCTGTCGGCCACGTTCTGCTGGCAGCCGAAGGTGTCCACCAGCGCGTGGACGGCCTTGCCCCGCTGGATGTGCAGATCCTTTATTTTTTCAGTAAATTCCCGCTGGCGGGCCATGTCCGCGTCAGACAGGACAACGTTTTTCCGTTCCAAAAGTACCTCCTTCGCCCGGCGAATGCCGCAAGGCGATTTTTAATCAAGATATTATACCACATCCCAAACCGCAACACAAGAAAGCAGGAAAGAAAAATGACGAAAAAAGAGGACTAACTTTCTATCAGTCCTCTTTCTCCGTCTCCGGATGCAGATGCTCATATACCGCCTGCGCCGCGGGAGCGGGCAGCGCCTTCCGCAGATCGTCCAGCGACGCGCCCTCGATGGCCTTTACCGTGCCGAAGCGCTTGAGGAGCGCCTGCTTTCTCGCTTCGCCCACGCCGGGAATGCCGTCCAGCTTGCCCCGATAGGTGCGCTTTTTGTGCTTCTGCCGCTGGAAGGTGATGGCGAACCGGTGCACCTCCTCCTGAATGCGGCCGATCATGGTGAAGATATGGGGCGACTGCTGGATGCCCAGCTCATTACCCTCCACGGTAATCAGGGCTCGGGTGCGGTGGCGGTCGTCCTTCACCATGCCCAGAATGGGGATGGCTACCCCCGCCGCCCGTTCCGCCGCCAGCGCCGCGTGAACGTGACCCAAGCCGCCGTCGATCAGCAGCAGGTCGGGCAAGGGCGGGAATTTTTCATCGTCCCGATGGGCGAACCGCCGCTCCAGCACCTCCTGCATGGCGGCGTAGTCGTCGGGGCCGGTCAGCGTCTTGATGGCGAACTTGCGGTAGTCCCGCTTCAGGGGCTTGCCGTCCACGAACACCACCATGGAGGCCACCATGTCGTCACTGCCCAGATTGGAGATATCGTAGCTCTCCATCCGCCGGGGCGTTTGGGGCAACCGCGCCAGTGTCTGCAAATCTGTCAATGTCCTAGACAGCCGCTCCGACTCGGTGGTGATGCGCTCTACCTCCTCCTTGGCGTTCTGCGCCGCCATGTCCACCAACTGGGAGCGCTCGCCCCGCTGGGGCGCTTTGACGGTCACCTTATGGCCCGCCTGCCCCGTCAGCAGGGCGGCAAAGGTCTCGCTGCCGTCAAACAGGCACGGCAGCAATATCTCCCGCGGCAGCACCGCCTTGTCCAGATAGTACTGGCTCAGCACGGCGGACAGCACCTCGCTCTCCGCCTGATCGGCGGCGGTGGGAAAAATTTCGATCTGGCGGCCCAGCAGGTCGCCGTTTTCAATGTGCAGCACCGCCGCGCCGCACCGCACCGGCCCGATGTATACGCCCCACACGTCCGTATCGGCGCACACCCCGGCGATGACCTGCTGCTGCTTGCCCAGCACCTGCAGGGCCTGCATCCGGTCACGGAGGGCCGCCGCCTTTTCAAATTCCAGCGCTTCTGCCGCCGTCTCCATCTCCTGCCGGAGGTTCGCCGTCACCTGCCGCAGCTTGCCGCCCAGCAGCTCCGCCGCCTGGGCCATCCGGGAGTGATACTCCGCCTGACCGGGACCGTCGGGAGAGCAGAAGCCGTCGCATTTCCCGATGTGGTGATTCAGGCACGGCCGCTCCTTGCCGATGTCCCGGGGGAACTGGCGGTTGCAGGTGGGCAGCTTCAGCGCGGCGCATACTGCCTGCAAGGCCGCCCGCGTCTCATGCCGCCCGCCAAAGGGGCCGAAATACCGGGCTCCGTCCTCCTCCGGCTTGTTCACCAGCGTGAACCGGGGATAGGGCGCTTTCTCATTGAGCCGCACAAAGGGATAGCCCTTGTCGTCCTTCAGCAGAATGTTGTACCGGGGCTGGTGCCGCTTGATGAGGGAGTTCTCCAGAATCAGCGCCTCGAACTCCGTGCGCACCACGATGGTATCAAAGTGATCCACCTGTGACACCATCATCCGTGTCTTTTCGTTGTGGCCGCTGCCGGACTGGAAATACTGGCTGACGCGGTTTTTCAGCTTCTTGGCCTTGCCCACGTAAATGACCAGCCCGGTCTTGTCCATCATGATGTATACGCCGGGGGAGAGCGGCAGACTGTCCGCCTTTTGCAGCAGTTCCTGTTTCGTCATGGTGCGTCCCCCCTTTCCTGACAGTGCCCTCAGTATAGCACAGCGTCCGCCGCGCCGCAAGGTTGCTTTTGGCGGTGGGATATGATACCATCAAGAAAAACCACGAAAGAGGGATCGTTTTATGATACAGGACATTGCGCCCCACCGGTTCGACCGGACATATGTGATTGGCAAGCCCGACGCCAACGATATTGCCCTGTGCGTCCGCAAGGGCAAGGTGCTGCTGCGGCGCCGTGGCGAGGAGTGGGCGCTGCCACGGTTTGGCAACGGCGTCCCCACGGCGGACGCGCTGCATGTGTTCTCGCTGGACGGCGTGGACTGCTATCTGGCCCGCACACCGGACAGCGCGCCGGAGGGCACGGAGTATGTGGACGTGGGTGGTATCCGCGCCGTGCGGCCCATGGAGGTGGCCTTCGCCGCCATTACCGCCGTGCAGCTGCACCGGTGGTACGGCGCGCGGCAGTACTGCGGACGCTGCGGCCACAAGACGAAGCCCAGCGACGTAGAGCGGGCCATGGTCTGTCCGGAATGCGGCCAGATCGAGTATCCCAAGATCTGCCCCGCCGTCATCGTGGCCGTCACCCACGGGGATCAGCTGCTGCTGACTCGCTACGCCAACCGTCCCTTCCGGGGCTACGCCCTCATCGCCGGATTTGTGGAGATCGGCGAGACGCTGGAGGACACCGTTCACCGGGAGGTGATGGAGGAGGTGGGCGTGAAGGTGAAGAATCTGCGGTACTATAAGAACCAGCCCTGGGCCTTTACCGACACGCTGCTGACCGGCTTTTACTGCGAGCTGGACGGCGACCCGGCCATCACCCTCGACCACAACGAGCTGTGCGAGGGCGTGTGGCTGCGCCGTGACGAGATCCCCAGCCGGGAGAACGACGTGAGCCTGACGGCGGAGATGATTGAACGGTTCCGGTTAGGCTTGGAATAAATCTGAACAAACAAGAAGCGCCGCCCCATCGGGGCGG